>Ga0114912_1000010_pt1 | contig 154359 bp, 124 predicted proteins | sample MalvirDeepMed_51_FD_89713 | JGI IMG/M metagenome (GOLD analysis project Ga0114912, IMG submission 89713) | Marine viral communities from the Global Malaspina Expedition - Malaspina viral metaG DeepMed_51 | ecosystem: Environmental > Aquatic > Marine > Oceanic | place: Mediterranean Sea...
GAGCTGAATATGCGGCCTCGAAAACGCTTTGACTTCAAATGCCCTATCGAGGTGATGAATGAACTGATGGCAAAGCACAATGAAGCACCACCCTCAATTCAATAGGGTGTTGCACTCAGAGCCTGCATCCGCCGTTCTTATAGTGTAGCCCTTGTTAATCAGTAATTAAATTATGTTACGGGCAAGTCTCGCCTTGGATTAGCTGTGTCGAGAGCCGGTGTGATGACGCGGGCTCCAGCCCCAGAATCATTCGCGCGGCAAGGCGGCCTTTCTCGGTACTGTCCTGGTGGACGGTGGTCAGGCGCGGTGACCGATATTGTCCTTCCTCGATGCCATCGAAGCCGGTGATACGCAGATCCTCGGGAATTCGGATGCCACGTTGTTCCGCCAGGGTCACGGCGGTCAGAGCAATGCGGTCTGACATGCACAGCAGGAGGTCTGGCCGCTCGTTGGCCGGCAGGTCGAGTATCTCTGCCAGCACCGGTGCGCAGACTTCATAGGTGTTTTCCTCGATGTTCCACATCGCGACGTCTTGCAAAGACACCTCTCGCTCTGCCAGGGCGCGATGAAACCCCGCCAGACGCGAGCGAGTAATGGTACGGCCGGCCGGAAGCAGCGTATGGGCATCGGTGATGGAGCCATTGCAGGGCGTGTCGGTCAGGCGCAGGTTGACGATGGCGATACGACTGGCGGGTGTCTGCAAGGCATGTTGCGCGATGGCGTAACAGGCGGGCTCATCATCCACATGGATGGCGGGGTGATCGCCCAGATCGAAGTCGACCGCCACGATAGGCTTGTGACCCGCACTCTGGAGTTCTTCCACCAGCGCCATGCTGGCCATCAGCCCGTAGACGATGAAGCCATCGGCGATGCTGGAAGATCCGGGCACCTGGGAGGCATTCTGGCGGCCTGAAAGCAGCAGCAGGGTATGGCCGTGAGCATCCAGCACTTCCGCGATGCCCGACAGCAGTTCGCTGGCGACGGCGTCCTTGAGGCTGTAGGTCAGCGTCTCCGCGAGTACCACGGCGATGATCCGTGAGCGCCCCGTGCGCAGACTGCGCGCCTTGGCATCCGGGCCACGGTAGCCAAGGCGTCTGGCCTCCTCGAGCACCCGCTCGCGCAATGCTGGCGAGAGCTGGTCGGGGCGGTTGAAGGCGTTGGAGACGCTGGCGGTGGAGACGCCGAGTTGAGCGGCTAGCTCCTTGAGAGTGATGCGGCGAGGCGATGACACAGGCGTCGGGTTCCTGAAGATGAAAAGCTTGAACGATTAAGTGCAGAGATAGCATATCGCCACGTACCAGAAATGCCCAGAAAGTGACGGAGTTGGCCGAACGAGCGGTCAACTGCGCACAAGGCGTCCAGCCGGGCAACGCCTGCTAGCGGTCCTGCACTTGCGAGGTATCGGCTGGCAGGACCAGCCAGGCTGCCATCCCCGGCGCCAGGCTCAATTGGCCTGCTTCAAGCGAGGGCGTTGCCATGCCGGGCAACGAGACGACCTCTATCGGGTCATGATGCTGACCATGAGGCATTCGCGAGCCCATCAGGGTAGGCAGGTCGAGCATGACGGGGGCGTTGTCGTGTTCCGGGCCGTGACCTGCCTCGTGTGCCAGATTGGCCAGGCACACCATCTGCTGGTGAGGAGTGTGACGTATCACGCCAAAGAAACCCTTCGGCAGCACGGACGGGGAGATGAGCGTCTGTTGTCCCGTCCTCAGCGTCGCATTCTCGCGACGCAGTTCCAGCAGCTTGCGAACGCGATTCATCAGGCTCTCGGGCGCCTCTTGTTGCAGCGAGACCGCCTGTGACTGATGAGGGGCATGGACGGGAAGCCAGGGCGACAGGGAGTCAGCGCAGAAACCACCATTGCGTTGAGGCTCCCACACCATGGGCGTGCGACAGCCATCGCGTCCCTTGACCTCGGGCCATAGCGCGATTCCGAAGGGGTCCTGCAACTCGGCGTAGCTCAGCTCGGCTTCCTTGAATCCAAGCTCTTCTCCCTGATAGAGGCAGAGGCTGCCCCGCAATGAGCAGAGTACCGTCAGTGCCAGCAAGGCGCGTGCGCTCCCCCAGCGACTGGCACTGCGCGGGACATCATGATTGGACAATGCCCAGCACGGCCAGGCGTCTTCGCCATGCTCGGCAAAGCGTGCCAGAACGGCGTGCAAGTCCACGGCATCGCCCGTGCTGTTGAGCAGGTCGAAGGTGTAGGCCATATGCAGGCGGTGCTGGCCCGCGGTGTAGGCTGCCATGGCGGGAAGCGGGTCGCTGCCCCCGACCTCGCCGACGCTGGTGGCGCCGGGGTATTCCTCCAGCAGGGCACGAATCTCTTCCAGATAGTCGAGATTCTCTGGCTGATCCGCATTGTGTTTCAGTAGCTGATAGCTGCGGGGGTGGCCGCGTTGGCGGTAGTCGTCCGAGGACGGCGGATTGTCCGTCAGCGCCTGGTCATGGAAGTAGAAGTTGGCGGTGTCGAAGCGGAACCCGTCGACGCCCAGTTCCAGCCAGAAACGCAGATTGTCGAGCTGTGCCTGACGCACCTCGGGATGATGGAAGTTGAGGTCCGGCTGGCTGGCGAGGAAGTTGTGCAGATAATACTGGCAGCGTCGTGAATCGAAGGTCCAGGCCGGGCCACCAAAGGCGGCTAACCAGTTGTTGGGCGCGCCGCCGTCCGGGCGTGGGTCCGCCCAGACATACCAGTCAGCCTTGGCATTGTCCCGGGATTGGCGACTTTCCCGGAACCACGCATGCTGATCGGAGCTGTGTGACAGCACCTGATCAATGATGACGCCCAGCCCGAGCTCATGTGCGCGGGCGACGAGCCGCGAGAAGTCCTCCAGAGTGCCGAACAGGGGATCGATGTCACGGTAGTCCGAGACGTCATAGCCGAAGTCCTGCATGGGCGAGGTGAAGATGGGAGAGACCCAGATGGCGTCCACCCCCAGGGTCGCGAGGTAGTCCAGACGTTGGATGATGCCGGCAATATCGCCGACACCATCGCCATTGGCGTCCATGAAGCTGCGCGGATAGATCTGATAGAGCGTTGCGCCGCGCCACCAGTCGTGTGCGGCATGGCGATGGAGTTGGGTAGATGTCATTGCACGATCCTTGTTGTCGAGGCGGCAGGGGGCACGGGCATGCTAGAGCGCCGGAAAGGCCCCGCGTCTCTGCGCGAGACCTTCCGGGCGTCATCAGTCTGCAGGCGCAAGGCCTGGCGGGGTGAGGCCGTTGGCGTTACCAGCCGCGGCGTCCGATGCGGGTGAGTTCTCTCCCGAGCGCTTCCACCGCCTGAGCCCCGGTCTCCTCGCCCGACAGCACCTGATGGGTGCGGTTGAAGAAGGCATTGGAGACGCGAGCGTAGGCATCGCCCGTCACCGAGGCCGGGCGCGCGACGCCGGTTCTGAGCGCTTCATAGAGCTCGCCCATCGAGGGGTTGCTCGCCAGCACCTCGTCATCCTGATAAAGGTGTTCGATGGTGGGGTTGCGCCCCATCTTCATGGCATGGGCCTTCTGCTGCGGAGCGGCGGTGATGTAGGCGACCAGCTCCGCTGCGGCCTGTGGGTGCTCCGAGTAGCGTGATACCGCAAGATTCCAACCGCCCAGGGTTGCGCGTGACTCGCCCTGCGGGCCATGCGGGAGGGGCGCCATGCCGACCTTGCCTGCCACCGGGCTGCCCTCGGCCTGGCTGAGCTTCCAGACATAGGGCCAGTTGCGCAGGAACAGCGCATTGCCCGACTGGAACAGCCCACGTGACTCCTCCTCGGTATGATTCAGCGCGCCTTCCGGAGCGATGCTGCCGATCCAGGAGGCGGCAAGATCGAGTGCCTCGGCGGCGCGCGAGTTGTCGATGGTGACCTCACCGGCATCATCCACCAGGGTGCCGCCGCCCTGGCTTGCGACCCACTCCAGTGCGTTGCAGGTCAGCCCCTCGTAGGCGCGCCCCTGGAAGCTGTATCCCCAGAAATCGGCATTGCCGGCGTCGCGTTCCGCCGCCTGGATCGTGCGCGCCGTCTCGGTAAGTTGCTGCCAGGTCTCCGGCACCTGCTGGTCGTATTTTTCCAGCAGGTCCTTGCGGTAATAGAGCACGCCCGCGTCGGTGTACCAGGGCATGGCCACCAGACGTCCCGCTACGGTGCCGTTGTCGACCAGCGCGGGGAAGAAGCCCTCGGTGGCGTCGTCGGGCAGATAACGGGAAAGGTCGACCAGGTGATCGTCGAGCAGCCCTGGCCACGCCATGTCGACGATCAGCACGTCGATGTCACTGGAGCCGCTGCTCAGCAGCTGCTGATACAGCGAGAGCTTCTCGGTGGTGTCGTTGGGAGTGGAGATCACATTGACACGATTGCCGGACTGCTCGGCCCATTGCTGGGCGAGCTCCGGGCACATGTCGGAATCTCCACCGGGGCCACAGGCAATCGTGACCTCGGTGGCCAGTGCGAGGGGGGCCATCAATGAGGCTCCGCTCAACAGCAGGGCACCGGCGCTACCCTTGAGGGTCGTGAGCATCCGTTGGCGTGGGGTGCTGATAACAGAAGGCATGGCGTGCGACTCCATCATTGTGATTGTTGTTGCGGCGTCCGGGATGACCGTCATCCACCGAGCATCCCGTGAAGCATCGAATCTGCCAGGCGTCAGTTGAGGGCGAGCCACATGGCGCTGCCTGGCATCAGTGACAGGGGGTGGTGAGAGGCGTGTGTCGCCGTGACACCGGCGATCTCGAGGGTGGTCCAGGTGGTGATGTCTGGCGCCAGTTGACTCGGGTCGATAACGCTCGGCGTATCGCCTGTCCCGAGGTGTGCCAGACACAGCAGGCGTTGCGCTCCATGTTGACGCACGCTGGCGAAGACGTGGTCCGGGAGCCGCTCGGGGGCAATCAGGGTCTGATCGCCCTCGCGCAGCACCTGGCTCGTGCCGCGATAGCGCAGCAGGCGACGCGCTCGCGACAGGAAGCTGTCATCACGGCGTTCCTGCTGCGCCACCGACAATGGCAACTGGCGTGGGGAGACCGGTAACCAGGGCGTGGCCTCAACGCCGGACTCCGTCGCGCAGCGGCTGAACCCACCGTTCAGGCTGTCATCCCAGACCATCGGCGTGCGACAGCCATCGCGGCCCTTGATCTCGGGCCACAGGTTGATGCCGAAAGGGTCCTGCAGGTCCTCGAAGGCCAGCTCCGCTTCGGGAAGCCCCAGTTCTTCTCCCTGATAGAGGCACAGGCTGCCACGCAGCGAACACAACACCGTCAGGGCGAGCAGGGCGCGCGATTCTCCCCAGCTGGTCGCACTGCGTTCCACGTCATGATTGGACAGGGCCCAGCAAGGCCAGGTGTCTTCGCCTTGCTCGGCAAAGCGCGTCAGCACGTCGTAAAGCGCGCGGGCATCGCCATCACTGTTGAGCAGGTCAAAGGTGTAGGCCATGTGCAGGCGGCGTTGGCCGGCGGTATAGGCAGCCATGGTCGGGAGAGGGTCATTGCCGGCGATCTCGCCGACACTGGTGGTGCCCGGGTACTCATCGAGCAGGTCGCGGATGCGCTCCAGATACGCCAGATTCTCCGGTTGCTCGATATTGTGCTGCATCCGCTGATAGCTCTGCGGGTTGCCCGGGTTGACGCCTTCGCGCGCCGTCGCCGGGTTGTCGGTCAAGGCGCGGTCATGGAAGTAGTAATTGACGACGTCGAAGCGGAAGCCGTCCACCCCCAGATCCAGCCAGAAACGCAGGTTGTCCAGCTGCGCCTGTCGCACCTCGGGATGATGGAAATTCAGGTCCGGCTGACTGGCCAGGAAGTTGTGCAGATAGTACTGGCGGCGCTTGGCATCAAAGGTCCAGGCGCGACCACTGAAGGCCGCCATCCAGTTGTTGGGCGGGTTGCCATCCGGAAGCGGGTCGGCCCAGACATACCAGTCGGCCTTGGCGTTGTGACGGTCCTGACGGCTTTGCTGGAACCAGACGTGTTGATCGGAGCTGTGAGATAGCACCTGGTCGATGATCACGCGCAACCCCAGCTGGTGGGCTTGCGAGACCAGGTGCTTGAAATCCTCCAGGTGGCCGAACATCGGGTCGACATCCCGATAGTCCGCGACGTCATAGCCGAAATCCTTCATCGGCGAGGTGAAGAAGGGGGACAGCCAGATGGCATCCACGCCGAGACCTGCCACATGGGGCAGGCGCTCGATGATGCCGGCCAGGTCGCCGATGCCGTCGCCGTTGGCATCCATGAAGCTGCGGGGGTAGATCTGATAGATCGTGGCACCACGCCACCAGTCGAGGCGTGCGTGAGGATCGAGTTGAGACAGGGTCATCATGACCTCCTTGTGAGTCGCGTGATCGGCAAGCGGGAGATTCAGTGCGCCTCGCCAACACAGCGCGCGATGGCAACGCCGTGGGGCGGCAGCGTCAGGCGACCTGCCTGCCAGTGACCATTGATCATGCCGGGGGCATCCTCGAGGGCTTCCGCTCGCCAGGCGGTCTCCAGAGTCAGGGCCTGGGCAGAGAAGTTGAGCGCGATCAGCAACGACTCGCCGTCTGAGAGACGCGTGAAGCAGATGACCTCCTCATGCAGCGAGTGGAAGTGGATCTCCCCTCGGCTGAGAGCGGAGTGACGGCGGCGGAAGGCGAGCAGCTCCCGACTGGCATTCAACAGCGATGCCGGATCGTGTTCCTGATGGTCGACGGCCAAGGCATGATGGAAGTCGGGAACCGGCAACCAGGGAGACACGCGAGAGAAGCCCGCATGTGACTCACCGGCCTGCCACGGCATGGGCGTCCGGCAGCCGTCGCGTCCCTTGTAGCGTGGCCAGAAGGTCATGCCGGCGGGGTCCACCAACTGGTCATGGCGTAGCTGGGCTTCACTCAGTCCCAGTTCTTCGCCCTGATACAGACAGACGCTGCCGCGCTGGGTCAGCAGGAAGGCGAGATAGAGGCGCAGGCGCGCCGGCGAGGCTTCGGCGTCCCAGCGCGTTGCAAGGCGTGTGACATCGTGGTTTCCCAGTGCCCAGCATGGCCAGCCGTCCCCGATCTGCGCTTCCATCGTCTGTAGGGTCGCCAGGAGGTGGTCAGGTGAGGCGTTCTCGGTCAGCAGATCGAAGGAGTAGGCCATGTGCAGCCGCTGGTCGCCTTGGGTGTACTCGGCCATCACGCGCAAGGAGTCATCGTCGCCGACCTCGCCAACGCTGGTGGTGCCGGGGTATTCATCGAGCAGACTCCGCAGCCGCTCGAGAACGGCGAGGTTCTCGGGTTGGGTCTTGTCGTGAAGATGTTGTTGATAGCCGTAGGGGTTGTCCGGGCGCACGCCAATGAAGCCCTCGGCGATCTCACGCCGCGGTGGGTTATCCTTTAGCTCACCATGTGTGCAGAAGTTGATGGCATCCAGGCGGAAACCATCCACCCCCCGCTCCAGCCAGAATCGTACTTCTTCAAGAATGGCCGTCACGACCTCGGGGTGATGGAAGTTGAGGTCCGGCTGCTCGATCAGGAAGTTGTGCAGGTAGTACTGGCAGCGGCGAGTATCCCATTGCCACGCGGAGCCCCCGAAGATCGATTGCCAGTTGGTGGGCGGTGCGCCATCGGGTCTGGGGTCTGCCCAGACATACCAGTCGGCGCGCGGGTTATCGCGGCTCTGGCGGCTTTCCTCGAACCAGGGGTGGGCGTCGGAGGTGTGTGAGAGCACCTGATCGATGATGACTTTCAGACCACGCGCATGCGCTGCCTCGACCAGACGGTCGAAGTCCTCCAGGGTGCCGAACATCGGGTCGACATCGCGATAGTCGCTGATGTCATAGCCGAAGTCCTTCATGGGCGAGGTAAAGAAGGGAGATAGCCAGATCGCATCGACATTCAGCGAGGCGATGTAATCCAGGCGCTCGAGGATGCCCGGCAGATCACCGATGCCATCGCCATTGCTGTCCTGAAAGCTGCGCGGGTAGATCTGATAGATGACGGCGCCGCGCCACCAATCGTGGGCTGACACCTGGGTGTCTCGAATCGTGGACATGCGAGTCTCCTGGGCGGGAGCCATGGCTCCCACCCGTGCGGTCCTTGCGGAGAATGAAGCGGTTGGCCTGAGGCGCCGTGAGCAGGCGCTGGATACTCAGTCCTGGCTGCCAGGCCCTCGAGAAAAAGCCCTGCAGAACAGGCCCTGAACGTCAGGCTGCCTGGCGTTGCTGGGTCAGGCTCAGCGCGCGATCCTGGCTGTCGAAGAGATGCACGTGCTCCAGGTCCGGCACCAGCGCGACGCGTTGGCCGATCTTCCACTGACTTGGGGCTTCACTGCGGTGGATCAGCAGGCTGTCGCCGTCTTTCGGATCCAGATAGACATAGACTTCGTTGCCCAGGTACTCGACGTTGACGATCTCGAAGGCGTTGTCGCCACGGGCCTCTTCCAGGCAGAGGTGTTCGGGGCGAATCCCCAGCGTCAGGCGGCTGCCGGTGCGTTCGTCGCCGGCATCGCGAGGCAGATCCAGTTCGCCGATCCCGGGCGTCGTGATGCGACAGCCATTGCCCTCGCTTCGCAGCAGCTCTGCCGGCAGGAAGTTCATGGTCGGGGAGCCGATGAAGCCGGCCACGAAGCGGGTCGCCGGCGCCTGATAGAGCGTCTGGGGGCTGCCGACCTGCTCGATACGCCCATCACGCAGTACCACGATCTTGTCGGCCAGCGTCATGGCTTCGACCTGGTCGTGGGTGACGTAGACCATGGTGGAGCCCAGGCGATGGTGCAGGCGGGCGATCTCGTTGCGCATCTGGACGCGCAGCGAGGCATCCAGGTTGGAGAGCGGCTCGTCGAACAACAGGATCTTGGGCTCACGCGCCATGGCGCGCCCCATGGCGACGCGCTGGCGCTGGCCACCGGAAAGCTCCTTGGGCTTGCGATTCAGCAACTCCTCAAGCTGGAGGATGCGCGCCGTTTCCATCACGCGCTGTTCGACGTTGTCCTTGTCGGCCTTGGCAAGCTTGAGGCCGAAGGCCATGTTCTCGTACACCGTCATGTGCGGGTAGAGCGCATAGGACTGGAAGACCATGCCCACGCCGCGCTCACGCGGGGGGAGGTCATTGACCAGATCGCCGGCGATATGCATCTCACCCTCGGTGATCGATTCCAGCCCGGCGATCAGGCGCAGCAAGGTCGACTTGCCACAGCCTGACGGCCCGACGAAGACCACGAATTCTCCGCTGCCGATCTTCAGGTCCAGATCCTTGATGATGTGCGTGCTGCCGAAGGTCTTGTTGATCTTGGAGAGGGTTACGCTTGTCATCTTGCGACTCCCAGCCGGTGCTCGGCACCGGCTTTCGAAAGAAGGTTAGTCGAGTGCCAGGAAGGCAGCCTGATAGGCCGGCAGTACCAGGCGCGCTGCCTGGGGCTGAGCCTCGTCCAGTTCGGCAGTGAAGCCCGTGCCCTCGAGAAGGCGCGCGCCGCCTGCGTAGGCTTGCGGCAGTGCGGTGGTCCGTTCGGTGCCGGTCAGGTTGAAGAGACACAGCATGCGCTGGCCATCGTGCTCGCGCTGAAAGCCCAGCAGCTCGTCACCCACGTCCACCAGTTCAATGTTCCCCTCGCGCAGGACCGGGTGTTGGCGGCGGAAATTCAGCAGGGTGCGTGTGGCATGCAATACCGAGTTGGCGTCGTCTTCCTGATTGGCCACGGCCAGCGGCAGGTGGCGTTCATCGACCGGCAGCCAGGGCTCGACATTCGAGAAGTCCCCCCGGGCCGTCTGACGCCAGGGCATGGGAGTCCGGCAACCGTCGCGGCCCTTGAATTCCGGCCACAGCACCTTGCCGTAGGGGTCCTGAATGCGCTCGAAGGGCACCTCGGCTTCCGGCAGGCCCAGCTCCTCACCCTGGTAGAGGCAGACGCTGCCGCGCAGTGACAACACCATGGCCAGGGCGACCTTGGGATAGGCCACCGGGTCTTCGTCGGCACCCCAGCGTGTAGCGCTGCGCACGACGTCGTGGTTCGACAGGGCCCAGCATGGCCAGGCATCACCGGCCAGGCGCTGGAAGCGCTCGATGACTTCACGCAGGTAGCCTGCGGAATGCGGGGCATTGAGCAGATCAAACCCGTAGGCCATGTGCAGCTTGTCGCCCCCAGCGGTGTATTCCGCCATGCGCTCCAGCGGCTTGTCATCACCGATTTCGCCCACTGTGGTGGTACCCGGGAATTCATCCATCAGGGCACGCAGGTCTCTCAGGAAGTCGAGATTTTCCGGGCGGCTCAAGTCATAGACGTGGCGCTGCCAGGTATAGGGGTTGGAATCCGGCGCGCCCAGTGTCTTGGCTTCGCCTGCCGGTACCGGCGGATTGTCGCGCAGGGCCTGGTCGTGGAAGTAGAAGTTGACGGTATCCAGTCGGAAGCCATCGACGCCAAGTTCCAGCCAGAAGCGCATGTTGTCGAGCTGAGCCTGACGGGCCTCTGGGTGGTGGAAGTTCACGTCGGGCTGGCTGGTCAGGAAGTTATGCAGGTAATACTGCTGGCGGCGCGAATCGAAGGTCCAGGCCGAGCCGCCGAAGATCGACAGCCAGTTGTTGGGCGGCGTGCCGTCGGGCTTGGGGTCTGCCCACACGAACCAGTCGGCCTTGTCATTCGTACGGTCCTGACGGCTTTGCTGGAACCAGGGATGCTCATCGGAGGTGTGGCTGATCACCTGGTCGATCATGACCTTGAGATTGAGCGAGTGAGCGCGCTCCAGCAGCACCTTGAAGTCCTCCAGGGTGCCGAACATCGGGTCGACATCACGGTAATCGCTGATGTCATACCCGAAGTCGAGCATCGGAGAGGTGAAGAAGGGCGACAGCCAGATGCCATCCACGCCCAGGGAGGCCACGTAATCGAGTCTGGCGGTGATGCCCGGCAGATCCCCGATCCCGTCGCCGTTGCTGTCCAGGAAGCTGCGCGGGTAGATCTGGTAGATGACGCCACCGCGCCACCAGCTGGAGGAGGTCTGCATTTGGGCTTCGAGCAATGACATGAAGATTATCCTTTGACGGCGCCGGCGGTCAGGCCGGATACGATGCGGCGCTGGAAGATCATCACCAGGATGACCAGCGGTATGGTGACGGTGACGGAGGCGGCCATGATGGGGCCCCAGGGGAGCTCATGCTGGCTGCCGCCGGAGATCAGGGCGATGGCGACCGGCACGGTGCGTTCGCTGTCGGTCAGCGTGAAGGTCAAGGCGAACAGGAACTCGTTCCAGGCCGCGATGAAGGCGAGCAACCCGGTGGTGGCCATGGCCGGCCACATCAGGGGCAGGAAGACCTTGGTGATGGTCTCCCACGGCGTAGCGCCGTCCATGATCGCGGCCTCTTCCAGTTCCATGGGCAGCTGACGCATGAAGGTCGTCAGCACCCAGACAGTGAAGGGCAGCGTGAAGATGGTGTAACTGAGAATCAGGCCACCAGGGTTGTTGTAGAGATTCAGGCTGCGAATCACCTCGAACAGCCCTGACAGCACCGCGACCTGAGGGAACATCGAGACCCCGAGGATGATCAGCATCACGGTGGAGCGGCCGCGAAAGCGCACGCGTCCCAGTGCATAGGAGGCGGTGATACCCAGCAGCAAGGCGATCAACACGACGCTCAAGGCGATCAGGATCGAGTTGCCGATCGCCTGCAGGAAACTCTTCTGCGCAAAGATCTGGGCGTAATTGCTGAAGTCCAGTGAGGTCAGCCAGTAGTTGACCTCGAACAGCTCACTGGACGGTTTCAGTGAGGTGATGACCGCGTAATAGAAGGGGAACACGGCGTAGACGATGATGATGGCGATCAAGGCCCATTTGCCGACCAGCTTGGCGAGTCGGGTCATCTGGTAACGATTCATCGGATGCTGATTCATTTATCCACTCCCAGTTGGCGGCGGCCAAGGTAGAGGTAGACCACGACGGCCAGCGCGATGATCAGGAACAGCATCGTGGAGGCGGCACTGCCGTAGCCCACGTCCTGGAACTCCACCAGTTGCTGGCGGGCGTAGATCGACATGGTCATGGTGCTGGACGAGTTGGAGGTCAGCACATAGATGACGTCGAAGACGCGCAGTGCATCGAGAAGACGGAAGATCACGGCGACCAGCAGGGCCGGGGTGATCAATGGCAGGGTGACACGGAAGAACACCTTCACCGGGTGGATGCCATCGACCTCGGCGGCTTCATAGCAATCCTTGGGCAGCATCTGCAGCGCGGCGAGTACCAGCAGTGCCACGAACGGGATGGTCTTCCACACATCGACCATGATCACGGCCCACATCGAAAGATCGGCATCCGCCGTCCAGGCCAGTGGCGCATCGATCAGCCCCAGCCCCATCAACAGGTGGTTGATGATTCCGAACTGGTCATTGAGCATCCAGGCCCACATCTTGGCGGAGACGATGGTCGGGATTGCCCAGGGGATGAGCACCGCGGCGCGGACCAGCATGCGCCCCTTGAATTCGGCGTTGAGCAGCAGGGCCACGATGATGCCGAAGACAACTTCCAGCGACACCGAGATGACGCTGAAATAGACGGTGTTCCAGACGGAATTCCACCACACCGGGTCAGCCAGCAGGCCGTACCAGACGCCGTCGTCCTTCACGAGATAGTTTTCAAAGCCGATGAAGGCGGCGCCGGTCGTGTCCGAGAGCGAGGCATCGGTCAAGCTGAGGTAGAAGGTTCTCAGCAGTGGCCAGCCGGCCACCAGGGCCAGCGCGACCAGCATCGGCGCGAGATAGGTCCAGGCCGCACGTACCCGCTGGCGTCTGACCTTGGTGCCGCGTTTGCGGGTCCGGGCCGAGGGCGTGTCCGTCGGCACTGACTCATTGAGCGTGGTTGTCATGCGAAACCTCCCGGGTTACCAGCGACGACGTTTGATGCGAGACAGCTCGCCCTTCAGCTGAGCCACGGCCTGGGCGCCGCTCTGCTCGCCGCTCAGCACACTGTGGGTCGCATTGAAGAAGGCGTTGCTGACCTGGCCGTAGTTGTCACCGGTGACGGCAGACGGACGTGCCACGGCATTGGTGAAGGTGTCGTAGAGCGTGCCGAAGAAGGGCACGGCGGTGAGCACCTCTTCATCCTGATACAGCGCCGTGAGGGTCGGGTTGTAGGCGGCCTGGATGGCCCGGCGTTTCTGCTCGGACTCACCGGTGAGGAAAGCCACCAGCTGTGAGGCGAGCTCGGGGTTCTCGCTGTACTTCGAGACCGCCAGGTTCCAGCCGCCCAGCGCCGCTGCGCTTTCTCCCTCGGCGCCGTGAGGCAGCTTGACCACCCCGACCTTGCCAGCCACCTTGCTGTCATCGCTCTGGGTCAGCGACCAGGCGTAGGGCCAGTTGCGCATGAAGACGGCGTTGCCGGACTGGAAGATGCCGCGGGCTTCTTCCTCGGAATAATTGAGCGCCCCTTGCGGGGTGATCTCGCCGATCCAGCTGGCGGCCAGGTCGAGAGCGGAGGCCGTATTGGGGTTGTCGACGGTGATCTCGCCATCGGCATCGACAATGGCGCCACCGTCATTGCTGGCGACCCATTCCAGCGCATTACAGGTCAGGCCCTCATAGGCACGCCCCTGGAAGACGTAACCCCACATCTTCTCGCTGCCGGTCTCGCGTTCCTTGGCCTGGATCTGCGTGGCAGTCTCTGTCAGCTCCTGCCATGTCTCGGGAGGTGCGAACCCGTACTTCTCCAGCAGGTCCTTGCGGTAGTAGAGCACCCCGGCATCCGTGAACCAGGGCATGGCCACCAGGCGGCCATCGACCGTGTTGTTGTCGATGATGGTCTTGAAGTGGCCCTGCGCTGCCTTTTCGCCGAGCGTCTGGTGCAGATCAAGCAGGTGATTGCCGAGCAGGCCCGGCCAGACCACATCGATCTGCAAGACGTCGATGTCACCGGACTGGGCCGACAGAATCTGCTGGTAGAGCGAGAGGCGTTCCGTCGAGGAATTGGGCGTGGAGACGATATCGACCTCATGGCCGGTCTTGTCTTCCCAGGCAGCGACGCCCTGTTCACAGAGTTCCAGTTCGGCTCCGACCGCACCGCAGGAGATGGTCAGGTCCGCGCCCATGGCAGGGGCGGTGGTGGCCGCTCCCAGCAGGGCGAAGCTTGAGGCGATTAGCGTCTTGCGTTGCATGGTGGATCCTCGTCACTTGTTGTTGTTTGACCCGCATCGGACGTCTGGGTGGGGGAGAGTCACAACGTCGTCCGATGGTGGTTTCTTAATCGATTAAGGCGTGATCACAGTCAAGCGATTGGCGTCGATATCCGCAACCTGAACTTTGGTCTTGCTGTCACCGATATGTCGCCAGAAATGGAAGTTTTACGCGGTGATCGCTCCCCTTTGGTCGAATTTCGACATAAGTCGTGTGTCTGGAGCGCCGGATTGTCACTAGGGTCTTAAACGATTAAGTGAGTGTGGCAACCCCTCCAACGCCAATGATTTGGGCGCCACTTCGCTGATCATCGCCAAGCGAGTGATTCGTCAACAACAACAAAGGCTCTCTTCAATATGACAACTCCCCCTCAGCACCCGCTCAAGACCCCACTCGTCATGGCCGTTGCCATAGCGGTAATGAGCACCAGCGGACTCGCCAATGCCGACGGGACAGGCGACATCGAGGCGCGGCTCGCAGAGCTGGAACAGCGTATCGATGACGCCGAACAACGGGCCAGAGCGGCTGAGCGTCGCGCCGCCGAGGCAGAGCGCGCGATGGCCGTTCAGCGCCAGTCGAATGAGGCTGATCAACCCGCGCGCGTGACCGCGCAGGCCGAGGACCTCGAAGAGCGTCTGGCGGCCGTCGAACGTCAGGCCAGTGGGGAAGAAGGTTTCTCCTTCAATGCCTATGCCCGCTCCGGGCTATTGATCGGCGAAGGAGGCAAGAGCATCGAAGGCGGCCCCTACCTCACGCCGGCGGGCTCGGTGGGCGGGGCGGTCGGGCGGCTGGGGAACGAGCCCGACACCTACGTCGAGTCGGTATTCAACTACAAGACCCGCTACGACAACGGGACGAAGGCGCTTTACCGCACCATGATTGCCGACGGAGTAGAGACCAGTAACGACTGGACCTCGGACGAGTCCAGTCTGAACGTACGACAGGTCTTCGTGGAGTTGAGCGATCTGCCGAGCTTTACCGGCGCCTTCGAGAATTCCTCCATCTGGGCGGGCAAGCGCTTCGATCGGGACAACTTCGATATCCACTGGCTAGACAGCGATTTCATCTTCCTCGCCGGGACCGGCGCAGGTATCTACGACGTCCAGCTTGCTGATGACTGGAAAGCCAACTTCTCGGTCTACGGCCGCAGTTACAGTGAATACCCGACAGAGGACTCCGATACTGGCGGCAATACCGACAACCTGACGTTCACCATGAACAACTATGTCGGTCACTGGCAGTGGATGGTCAGTGCCCTGTCGGCGGCAGACAATGAAGAGCGCGCCATGGACACGGGGGCCGAAGCGGCCGATTCCGGCTTCCACACCATGCTGGCCTACCATGGCGACAGCTTCTTTGGCCTCGCCGATGGCAGCTTCAAGGCCGCCGTGCTGCATGGTCGCGGGCTCGGCGCGGAGACCAAGGTCATCGGGGCTGACGGGAACCTGACGGATGACGCCACTTCTACTCGCCTGGGGCTTTACGGCACGACCTATCTCGCACCCAAGTGGCGCTTCGCACCAGCCGTTCTGGCAGAGGTGAGCAAAGATCGCTACGACGACGGAGATGAGTATTCCTGGGCGACCTTCAATGCGCGTCTGGCCAATGAGCTGACGACGAATTTCGAGATGCAGTACGAGCTGAGCTATCAATGGATGGACCTGGACCCAGGCTCGACCGGCAATGCCGTGGAAGGCGGGTATCGCAAGTTCACCATTGCACCGACCTTCAAGCCTGAGGTCGGTGGCTTCTGGAAGCGTCCGGAAATTCGCCTGTTCGCGTCCTGGAGTGACTGGGATGAGGAGCTCAATGATTACTCCGAAGACGATGCCCTCGGGAGTGCAGGCTTCACGGGAGGCGAATGGGCCTTCGGTGTCCAGAGCGAGGTATGGTTCTAGGAGCAGGATGCCAAGCTGATCATCGCCTGCCAGTGCTTCGATCTTGCCCGCGGTCAGCCGCGGGTTTTTTGTAACGCCATCGCTGGATGGTTGAGACGCTGACCGCAAACTGACGAGCGAGATCTTGTTCGTAATGCTGGAAGGAGCTGCTTAGGAAGTCGGCATGAATTTTCGGTGTCGTTGTCTCTTGATTGTGCAGCTTGATGCCCATGATGCCTTTTCTGTATGAATTGCTTAATGGGCATACGAGAGGCTAATAAAGGATAGATTCGTTGCAAGAATCGATCATCCGGCACCTTATAGTGAGTTGTTGATGGGGTATGCTGAATATTTTGCCCTATACATTTAATGGTAGTTGTCACATTGGTTGTTGAAAGCTGAGAAATGGCGGTATGCCACGGAAAGATGAAGGGAACTTTCTGTCGATGATGTTGTATTAAGTCGGCTGGCTCGCGCTATATTTCATGTAAAGTCAGTGGTCGCGCCACCAATGAGATGAAGCGGTAGGGCTGTTGTTGAGCCCTAATATCTGTGCTAGCTTATATTCGTAGCCTGCCATGAGGCTCAATCACAGCATGTGACTGGTCATTGGTTGATTTTTATTTGTCGCATTATCTATTTAATCAGGAGACTGCCATGAATAGTGATATCGCCGAAGGTAAGTGGAAGCAACTCAAAGGTAAGGTCCGCGAAGGTTGGGGAGAGCTTACAGATGAAGATGTCGACGAAATTGCGGGTCGTAAGGAGCACTTTGTCGGGAAAGTTCAAGAGCGTTATGGCATGAACAAAGAAGACGCTGAAAAGGAATGGAATAAACTGTCCGATTCGTGAAGCTTTTTTAATATATATTCCATGTTACCGATGCTTGCGCTTTGCAGGCATCGGTTTTTTGTGTCTGAGCTCCAGCAACAAGAGCAGCGCGTATGGTATACAGGGTTTTAGAATATTCCCTCGAGAATACTTGGGATGGCTATTCGATAGCCGAGGCGCAGTCGGGAATGGTCATTCCGTTTCTCGACGCACCTTGCGTAGCTCAGTATTACTGACATTCTTGGAGACTGCCCCCTTGGAGAAGTGCTGGCGTGTCAAGCCATTGATATTCTCCTTGGTCCCTCGCCAGGTGGGGCTATAGAGGGCATAGCAATACATCTACTGCCAAAGCTCTTTGCGACATCTTCGTGATTGGCGACCTCCGAGTCGTATCCAAGGTCATCGTCTGGGTTACCGCGACGCGGCTCCAGCAACCGATGCAACGTCTGTTGCGTCAGTTCTACTGTGGTCCTGAGCCGTCGTGCTGCCAGAGATCGTCGCCAGGGTCGTGTTATCGAAATAAGGCTATTGACTCTCTGGTGGCACACGTCAAAGCCAACGTGATATGGCTGTATCCTTCATCATGTGCCTGCTGCATGCTTGCGTGATCCGCGGTATGGTCGGCCAAAGATTATCCAATGTGGGGTGGAATGCCTTGATGATATATTGAGCATTGAGCCTGTTATGGAGACAGCATGAAGAAATCCGAGACCACACCCTCATCCAAGCGTGTCACCATCACTGAAGTTGCCAAGGAGGCCAACGTCTCGATTGCGGCGGTCTCTCGGGCAATGAATCCTGAAGGTAGCAGCTCGCCCGAGATGCGCAGTCGGATTCTGGAGGTGGCTGAGCGTCTTGGCTATAAGCCGAACCGTCTGGCACGAGGTATCAAGTCGCAATCCAGCCTGATCGGGATTCTCGTGACCAATTTCGAGAATCCTGTCTATCTTGCGATTCTCAGCGAATTTTCTGCTGCGATTCAGCGACATAACTGCCACACCTTGTTGATCAACGTGAATACCGAGAAAAGTATCTCGGAGGCTGTCTCCTTGGTGATGGAATATCATGTCGATGCTTTGATCGTCACTTCTGCTTCAGTGCCGCCGGAGTTGGTCGAGGCCTGTGCGAAGCAGAATACGCCTGTGGCCATATTCGGGCGTGATGGAGAAGACTCCGGCGCCTGCGTGGTGACCTGTGACGATGTCGAGATGGGGCGCATGGCAGCAGATCATCTCATTGATCTCGGTTATCGTCGGCTGGCCTATGTGGGGGCGTCGACCAAGGAGCAGGCTACGCTGGATAGAAAGCGTGGCTTCATCGAGCGGCTGGAGCAGCGAGGGCTGACCTTGCATGGCGTGGGGGAAGGGCATCGCCACAGCTACGATGCGGGCTATGAAGCCACCTGTGAGTTGCTCACAGAGGCGGAGGTCATTCCTGATAGCATCTTCTATTTTGACGATATCATGGCATGTGGCGGCATGGACGCCATACGTCATGAGTTCTCGCACCGCATACCACAGGATATCGGTATCGTCGGGGTGGATGACATTCGCTTTGCCTCAAGCAAATCCTATGATCTGACGACGATCTGCCAGCCATTCACGGAAATGGTCGACAAGACGGTGTCGTTGTTATTCGCGCGCATCAAGCAAGGTGGCATGGCGCCCAGTCGGGTCATCATGCCGTGTCAGATCACGCAACGCGGGTCTACTCGTCACGTCAACTGACACGCGCACTGCAGAACGCTTGATAGTTTTCTCGTGAAATCTTCTCTGGTGGCGGAGCAGTACTCTCCTGGTAGTCCCCCTGGAATACTGGCGATTCGTTGGCACATCGGTGGATTTTCGTTCTTTCTCGTCCCTTGGTCTAAATGGCTTTGAAAACATTTTCAAAGCCGGTGTGGCTGCGCTAGGCTGCTTGATATGCAGCGTACCAAAGCCAAGGAAAAGCCCCTGTGGTACGCGATAGAACAATAACGCCATCCACGCCTGAAGCCGAGACGCCCAATGACTCAGCAGACACCGCCCTCATTCGATCACAGTTCAAGCTCACAGCAGACAGCGGAACACCAGTCGAGCGCCTTGGCCCCCAAGGTGCTTCGCATGGGGATGATCGGGGGAGGCGTTCAGTCTTTCATCGGTCAGGTCCATCGTGCGGCGGCGCAGATGGATGGGAGGTATCGTGTCGTCGCCGGTGCGCTGTCGTCGAATCCCGAGCGTGCTCGCCAGCAGGCGGAACAACTCAACATCGCACGTGGTTATGGCGATGGTGAATCACTGCTACGCGAGGAAGCTGCCCGCGAAGATGGCGCTGAGGTAATCGCCATTCTCACGCCCAACGATAGTCACTTCGCCCTGGCCAAGCTGGCTCTGGAGCTGGGCTTTCATGTCGTCTGTGAAAAGCCGCTGGTCAATGATCCGGCTCAGGCTCGCGAGCTTGAAGCGATTGCCGAGCGGGCAGGGCTGCGCTTCTGCATGGCCTATGGCTATACCGGTTATCCCATGGTGCGTCAGGCACGCGCCATGATCGAGAATGGCGAGCTCGGTGAAATCCGTCAGCTGCAGTGTGACTACGTTCAGGGGCACCTGGCCTGCCTGACGGATGCGGAAAAGGCAGGCCACGACTGGCATATGGACCCCGCCATCGCGGGGGAGTCGATGATACTCAATGATATCGCGACCCACGCCTTTCATATGCTCGAGTATGTTTCCGGGCTTGAGACCAGTGAATTGAGTGCCGATGTCACGGCCAGCGTGGCCGGACGCGAAGCGCACGATAATGCCAACGTAATGTTGCGCTATGGCAATGGTGCCCGCGGCCTGATGTGGATTACCCAAGCGGCTGCCGGCGCCGAGCATGGCCTGAGCTTCCGGATCTTCGGCAGTCTCGGGGGACTCGAATGGCATCAGGAAACCCCCAATCAGCTCCTGTTCCGCCGTATTGATGGCGCTCCTGTGTTGCTCTCCAAAGGGGCAGCGGGACTTCATGAAGCCTCCACGCGTATCTCTCGTGTGGCCTTTGGACACCCCGAAGGTTATCGCGAAGCCTTTTCTTCCCTGTATAGCGACCTCCATGAGGACATCACTGCCTGCCAGCAGGGGACTGAGCCGCACCCATTGGCCTGCTGGTATCCCGACCTGCGCAGTGGGGTGCGTGGTGTCGAGTTCGCCGCCACCGCGCTCGACTCCAGTCGACGCAACGGCGATTGGGTGTCTCTGCCCTCTCGGCGGGACAGTCAATTGACGCGCTGATTCGGCTGTTGAATTGAGATAGCCAACGCCACTTCATTCAGGAATGACGCAATGACGGGCCGCCCTCGAGGCAGCCGGTGCGGATTCTGCTACGCCATTGTTCGGTCAATTACGTTGTAAGGAGTACGGGATGAACAGGAAAGGGGTCGACGATCTGCGCAGCAATCGCTGGTTCAAGCAGGATGATCTGCGCTCTTTCGGGCATCGCTCTCGCGTCAAGCAGATGGGTTACTGGGGAGAGGAGTTCGTCGGCAAGCCGGTGATCGCCATCATCAATACCTGGAACGACCTCAATACCTGCCATTCTCACTTTCCTGAGCGGGTCAAGGATATCAAGCGTGGTATCACGGCAGCGGGGGGCTTTGCTGTCGAACTGCCTGCCATGTCACTGGGTGAGCAATTGATGAAACCCAGCGCCATGATGTATCGCAACATGCTGGCCATGGAGGTCGAAGAACTGCTGCGCAGCTACCCCGTGGATGGCGCCGTGGTCATGGGCGGGTGTGACAAGACCACGCCGGGCGTGCTCATGGGCGCGATCTCCATGAATCTGCCGACCATCTATGTCCCCGCTGGTGCCATGCTGCGCGGCAATTACCGTGGGCAGGTGTTGGGGAGCGGTACGGATGTCTGGAAGTACTGGGATGAGCGGCGTATCGGCAACGTCAGTCAGAGTGACTGGAACGAGATCGAGAATGGGATTGCCCGCTCTCCGGGCACCTGCATGACCATGGGCACGGCGGCAACGCTGATGTCGATCGGTGAATCTCTGGGCATGAGCCTGCCGGGAGCTTCGAGCATTCCTGCGGTGGACGCCAATCACAACCGTATGAGCTACGCCAGCGGCAAGCGAGCGGTGGAAATGGTCTGGGAAGATCTCAAGCCGACCGATGTCATGAGCGAGGCTTCCTTTGATAACGCAATTGCCGTCGACATGGCGATCGGTGGCTCGACCAACGCCATCATCCACATCGTGGCCATGGCACGTCGTCTCGGGATCACGCTGCCGATGGAGCGCTTCAACGAGATATCGCGTCGTGTGCCGCTGGTGCTGAACCTCAAGCCTTCCGGCGAATATCTGATGGAAGACTTCTTCTATGCCGGAGGGCTTCCGGCACTGATGACGAACATCGGCAGTGAGCTGAAGCTCTCCGCGATGACCGTGACCGGCCGCACCCTGGGCGACAACATCGAGGGCGCCAAGGTCTGGCGCCCGGAAGTCATTTTCCCGCTGGACACGCCGGTCAATGCCTCGGGCGGGACTGCCGTACTTACCGGCAGCCTGGCGCCGAAGGGGGCCATCATCAAGCCGACCGCGGCTGACCCTCGCCTGCATGTCCATCAAGGGCCTGCCTATGTGTTCGAGAATATTGCCGACCTCAAGGCGCGTATCGATGATGAGGACCTCCCGGTCACGGCTGACAGCATCATCGTGCTCAAGAATGGCGGACCGGTGGGAGGCCCCGGCATGCCGGAGTGGGGCATGATGCCGATTCCGGCCAAGCTGCTGAAGCAGGGCGTGCGCGACATGCTGCGTATCTCCGACTCGCGCATGAGTGGCACCAGCTACGGGAGCTGCATTCTGCATGTGGCGCCGGAAGCCGCCGTCGGCGGGCCGTTGGCCATCGTCAAGACCGGCGACATCATCGCCGTGGATGTCCCCAATCGGCGGCTGGACCTGATGGTCGATGAGGAGGAGATCCAACGTCGACTGGCAGATTGGCAGCCGCCCAAGGACCGGCACCCTCATGGCTATGCCTCTCTCTACAAATCGCATGTCACCCAGGCAGATGAAGGCTGTGACTTCGACTTTGCCAATGGTGCCCCTGGCAGTACTCCTGAGCCCGATATCTATTGAGCGCCGCTGCCTGAAGCAGGGAGATAAGGTCGAGGGTATCGGGGGCAGAGAGATAGAAGGTGTAAGCCCGCAGGGGTATCCACGCAAGTGCCATAGCCATCGTCGACGGGAGTCCAGGAAATGGCGGAAATCGAACTGTTGATAGAGAGCCGGGCGGAGTTGGGTGAATCCCCGGTCTGGGATGCCAGTCGCAACAGCCTGTTATGGGCGGACCTTTATGCCCCGGCGATCGAGCGCTACTGCCTGAGTGATGGCAAGCGAGAGCGTCGCGTGCTGCCAGAGACCTTGGGTGCCTTCGGGCGCTGTGCCGATGGGCGTTTGATCGTTGCCATGCGCTCGGGCATCCATCTGCTCGATTTCGAGTCGGGTGCACTGGAGTTCCTGGCCTGCCCGCCCGGAGAGCCGTTGGCTGGCACGCGCTTCAATGACGGCAAGGTCGCGCCGAATGGGCAGTTCGTGATCGGCACCATGGATGAAGCGAGCCGCTCCCGGCCGTTGGGGCATTTCTACTCGGTCACGCCTGCGGGCGAGACGCATTGTCTGCAGTCAGGCCTCATAGTCGCCAATGGACTGGCCTGGAGTGCTGATGGACGGCGCATGCATTTTGCGGATACGCGCCGCGACACGATCCATGTCGCAGACTACTGTCCGGAAAATGGTGTCATGGGAACGCCGCGAGTGTTTGCCGAGACCCAGCCTGCACTGCACGGTCGCCCCGACGGTGGGGCGATGGATATGGCGGGGGGCTACTGGAGTGCAGGCGTCTTTGGCGGAGTCCTCAATTATTGGGATGCCCAGGGACGTCTGGCGCGCCAGGTTCGTCTGCCGTGTCCCGGCCCGACCATGCCGTGCTTTGGCGGGGCCGATATGACAACGCTGTTCGTGACCACCTTGCGCAAGGGCATGAGCCCTGAGGCACTGGCCGCGGCCCCCTGGTCCGGTAGTGTCTTCGCGCTGGAGGTCGAGGTGCCGGGTGTCCCCATCGCCGTCTTTGCCTCTCGCTCTCCAGCATCACCTGCCACGGCGAGTGTGGGGCGAGCACACTCACCCTCCCTGGACACGACCCGTGAACCTCACGCGTGACCTGTTCCTTGTGTCCCGCCCCTTGTGACCTCCACCGTTGATGAATTCCAGAGGGAGACCCCATGCGCCTCAATCGCCTCAAGCAACGAATTGCCCAAAAAGAGGGCGTCGTGAATGGCTGGCTCTCCATGCCGTGTGCCTTCTCGGCAGAGATCATGGCCCATCAGGGCTGGGACAGCCTGACCATTGACATGCAGCACGGGGTGATCGATTACAGCGATCTGCTGCCGATGCTGACGGCGATCTCCACCACTGACACCGTCCCGCTTGTCCGAGTGCCAAGCCTGGAGCCGGGGTTGATCATGAAGGTGCTGGATGCAGGGGCCTATGGCGTGATCGCGCCTTTGATCAACACGGCCGATGACGCCAGGGCACTGGTGGCCGCCTGTCGTTATCCCCCGCTGGGGATGCGCAGCTTCGGCCCTCATCGCGCCATGCTGTATGGCGGAGCGGATTATGCGAAGCATGCCAATGACGAGATGCTGGTGCTGGGCATGATCGAGACCCGTGAAGGCGTGGCGAACCTGGAAGAGATTCTGGCCGTCGAGGGGCTGGATGGCATCTATATCGGCCCTGCGGATCTGGCGTTGTCACACGGGCATACACCGGGGTTCGATCACGGTGATGGCCCCATGGATACCTTGATCGGCGAGATTGTTGCACGGGCTCGACAGCACGGCAGCGTCATCGGCATTCATAACGGCAGTACCGCGCATGCGCGACGGATGTTGGCGCACGGTTGTGATCTGGTCACGGTCGGCGCCGATACACGTCTGTTGATGACAGGGGCACAGGCAGTACTGAAGGACATGGAGCGGAGCGCGAATCATTGTGAAGGCTATTGAATGTACCTGGCCGTGGCAGTCGTTCGCTTGAGCCAGCTATACGCTATCAAAGGAGAGACGAAATGAATCAGTTCGCACGTTACCCCAGCCTGGAAGGCCGGCATGTCTTCATCAGTGGCGGTGCCAGCGGCATCGGCGCGTCCTTGGTAGAGCATTTCTGTGAACAGCAGGCGCGAGTGAGTTTCATCGATATCGATGATGCCTCTGGCGAGGCCCTGGCGGCGCGTCTGACCGATCAAGGAGGAGAGGTTCATTATCGACATTGCGATGTGACTGACATCCAGCAGCTGCGCACGGTCATCGAGGCTGCGGCGGATAAGTGGGGACCGATAGGGGCCCTGGTCAACAATGCCGCGCGTGATACCCGGGTGCCGCTCACGGAGCTGGATGTCGAGACCTGGGATAATCTTCAGGCCACCAATCTTCGCCATGTGGTGTTTGCCTGTCAGGCGGTATTTACCGAGATGCAGTCGGCGGGCGGCGGGTCGATCATCAATTTCAGCTCGCCCAGTTTCTTGCGGCGTTCGCGCGATATCACGGGCTACTCGAGCGCCAAGGCTGCGATCATCGGCCTGACGCGGACACTGTCGCGTGACATGGGAGACGCCGGAATTCGTGTCAATACGGTCTTGCCGGGATGGGTCATCACCGAGCGCCAGAAAGCCTTGTGGTGGGACCCGGAGCTTGAGCGCCAAGTGCTGGAAAATCAGAGTCTGCATCAACGTGTGCAGCCGGAGGATGTGGCGCGGATGGTGCTGTTTCTGGCTGCGGATGATAGTCGGATGATCACCGCGCAGACCTATATCGTGGATGGTGGACTGGTTTAGATGGACTGGTCTGTATGGGCTGTGTAATGGGGAAGAGGTACCGGGACAGGGCGACGTTGCTGATACGCTTCTCGATAGGTGAAACAAGTCTTTTCTGCCTGTCGGATAGGCCACTTCAATCATGCATGAATGTCCTTATTGAACTTTGATCCAAGGCGAGCCCTTTTTTTTTGTAATTTATATGAAAACGTTTTCAAGTGCTGCTAGTGTCATTTCCACAGGCAGCACATCGCGTCGGAATCCTGAGTCAGATCTCGCGCTTCTCGGATTGTCATGCATGAGTCAACCCCCTGATAAGCCACAAGAACAATGCCAGATGCCCGTTGGGAGAGAGGAATGAAAACGATAAAACTGACCGTCTCAGAAGCCATCGCCAGATATCTGGCGGCACAGAAGATCGATATCGACGGTAAGGTCGAGACGCTCTTTGGTTGTGGGTTCGCCATCTTCGGTCACGGCAATGTGACGTGCCTAGGGCAGCAGCTGCACAACATCCAGGACACCATCCCGATCTGGCGCGGCCAGAATGAGCAGTCCATGGCGGTTGCCGCCGTTGCCTATGCCAAGGCCAACAAGCGCCAGCGAATCGGGATTGCCAGTACCTCGATCGGGCCGGGCGCTACCAACATGATCACGGCGGCGGGTATCGCGCATACCAACCGACTGCCGTTGCTGATGTTTGCCGGCGATGCCCATGTCTCGCGCCTGCCGGACCCGGTGCTGCAACAGGTCGAGCATGCCCATCAGCCCAACCTGAGCGTCAATGATGCCTTCAAGCCTGTCACGCGCTACTGGGACCGCATCACTCATCCCGCACAGATCATGCAGTCCTTGCCGGCAGCGATCGCGACGCTGACGGATCCCGCCAATTGCGGGCCGGTCATGATTTCATTGCCACAGGATATCCAGGGCGTTGCCTATGACTATCCAGAGGCACTCTTCGAAGAATGCATCCATCATATTCGTCGTCCAGAAGCCGATACGCGTGCTGTAAAAGATGCCATTTCCCTGCTGGAAAAGGCGGAGAAGCCGCTGATCATCGCTGGCGGTGGCGTTCATTACTCCGAAGCCAATCAGTTGCTAGCCGACTTTGCACAACGTCGTAATATTCCGGTGGTCGAGACGATTGCGGGCCGTTCTTCGCTGCTGCAATCCCACCCCTGCAATATCGGCCCGATTGGTGTGACGGGCTCGAATTCCGCCAATGCCATGGCGGCACAATGTGATGTGCTGGTGGCCATTGGCACACGCCTGCAGGACTTCACCACCGGGTCCTGGTCGGCATTTCGTAATCCAGCGCTGAAGATCGTGTCAGTCAACGTGGCGCATATGGATGCCATCAAGCATCGCGCCATGGCGGTCATCGGCGATGCTCGCCACACGCTGGAGCGTCTTGATTCCGGGTTGGGTGAATGGAAAGCCGATCAGCGCTGGCTGAAAAAGGGCCAGGCTGAGGTCGCCGAGTGGAAATCCCTGTGCGCCAACCGTGGCGAGATCACGCCCGGCGAGATGGCGTCCTACGCCCAGGTCATTGCCAGCGTCAATGCGGTGCAGGAACCCGGCGATACCGTGCTGACGGCCGCCGGTGGCTTGCCGGCAGAGCTCAACATGAACTGGCAGAGCAAGCAGCTCGGCAAGTTCGATATCGAGTTCGGCTTCTCCTGCATGGGATATGAAGTGGCGGGCGGCTGGGGCGCCAAGATCGCCAATCCCGACAACGAGGTCGTGGTCCTGGTCGGCGATGGCTCCTACATGATGATGAATTCCGACATCTACAGCTCGGTGCTGACTGGCCACAAGATGATCGTGCTGGTGTGCGACAACGCCGGGTTTGCGGTCATCAACAAGCTGCAGAACAACAGTGGCAATCCGTCCTTCAACAACATGCTGGCCGATTGTCGCAGCCAGGCCGATGAGCTGGTACGCGTCGACTTCCTCAAGCATGCCCAGTCGCAAGGTGCCTATGGTGAGCACCTGAGTGACATCAGTGATTTCCGGGCCGCCTACCAGCGCGCCAAGGAGAGCCCGCGGACCTACGTCATCGTGGTGGATATCGATTCCAGCAAGTGGTCTTCCTGTGACTGCTGGTGGGATGTGGGGCTACCCGAAGTCGTCCGCGAGGACGTGGATGAAGCGCAGGTCACCGCCATGAATGCCGGCCGTGTCCATCAGCGTCGCGGGCTCTGATTCTGCGTGAGGCCTGGCGCACACCGCAACGGGCCTCATGAACACGCCTGGAATGACAACGCCAATTACCAGCACCCATGCATTTGCAGGAGAACCCTGATGTTCAATGAAGAACACAATATCGCACCGCTGCGCTGGGCCATGGTCGGTGGTGGCCGTGGCAGTGAAATCGGCCACGCCCATCGTGCTGCTGCCCATCGTGACAACTTGTTCCAGCTGGTCGCCGGTGCCTTCGATCTCGACGCGGAACGCGGGCGTGAATTCGGCACCAACCTGGGACTCGATCCAGAGCGTTGCTACCCGGATTACTCCAGCCTGTTCGAGGCCGAAGCTGCTCGCGAGGACGGCATTCAGGCGGTCAGCATCGCCACGCCCAACAGCACCCACCATGCCATCAGCCTGGCAGCGCTCAAGGCCGGTCTGCATGTGATCTGCGAAAAGCCGGTGACCTTCACGGTTGCCGAGGCCGAGGAGCTCAAGGCCGAAGCACAGGCGCGCGGTCTGGTCTTCGGTGTCATGTATGGCTATAGCGGCTATCAGATGCTGCACCAGGCCCGTGCCATGGTGCAGTCGGGTGAGCTGGGGCAGATCCGCATGGTCAACATGCAATTCGCTCATGGCTTCCATAGCCAGCCGGTCGAACAGGTCAGCAGCGGCGCCAAGTGGCGTACCAGTCCTACCGTTTCCGGGCCGACTTATGTGCTGGGGGATCTCGGGACGCACATCTTCTATGCCGGCCAGTTCATCACCGGACTCAAGGTCGAACGTCTGATGTGCCACCGCCAGAGTTTCGTGGCCTCGCGTGCGCCGCTGGAAGACAACGCCCAGGTGTTGCTCCAGTACCAGAACGGTGCGGTGGGGTCGCTGTGGGCCAGCGCCGTGAACGCGGGTTCCATGCACCAGCAGAAGATTCGCGTGGTGGGAGAGAAGGCCAGTATCGAGTGGTGGGATGAGTATCCCAACCAGTTGCGTCTGGAAGTGCAGGGCGAGCCGGCCCGCATTCTCGAGCGTGGCATGGGCTATCTCGCCGAAGGCGACAGCGCCGTGAACAGCAACCGCATCGGCGGTGGCCACGCGGAAGGCTTCTTCGAATCCTGGGCCAATGTCTATCACCGCTATGCACTCGCCATGCAGGGCGCCGAAGCGCGCCGTGATGGCAGAAGTACTCAGCATCTCGGTCTGTCAGAGCAGGAGTTGGAGTCGCTCTGGTTCCCCAATATCGACGCCGGTATCGAAGGTGTGCGGTTGCTGGAGTGCTGTGTGGAATCGTCTGACAACGAGAATCGCTGGGTCGCGTTCTGACCTGACTGCCGGCATCTGGAGCGCCTCTCTCTGACGCTATCACCGCCATGGATTGGCGGTTGCTGTGAGGTCGCTTCGCCAATGCGCTACTGATGATGGTTATTTCAAAAGACAACGACAACGCCAAAGAGAAGGGCATCCTCATGCAAATCAAGCTTTCCAACGCACCGTGTTCCTGGGGTATCGAGTTTGCCGACAATCCCGCCAACCCCAGCTGGCAGACCGTACTGGATGAGATCGCCGGCGCCGGCTTCAAGGCGACGGAGCTGGGGCCGCTCAACTATCTGCCGACCGAGCAGGCAGCACTGGCGTCCGCGTTGGACAGCCGAGGGCTCGAGCTGATCGCCGGTACCATCTTCAAGCATCTGCATGACGCGTCACGTCGTCAGGAAATCCTGGATTACACCCGTGCGACCTGTGAAGTGCTCAAGCCGCAGCAGGGCAACTATATGGTCATCATCGATCACGTCAGCTCGCCGCGCACCGATGAGGCTGGCCAGCAGGAAACCGCGACACGTCTCAATGATGAGCAATGGCACGAGATGATGGTCACTATCCACCAAGTGGCTGAAGTCTGTCAGGAATATGACGTGATGCCGGTGCTTCACCCGCATGCCGGCACCTATATCGAGTATCGAGATGAAGTCGATCGCGCCATGAAAGAGCTGGACTCTGACCTGGTCAAACTGTGCATCGACACTGGCCATTGCACCTATGCAGGGATCGACCCCGCCGAGCTGATACGCACCTATGGCGAGCGCGTCGCCTATATCCACTTCAAGGATATTCAGGCGCCGGTGCTGGAAAACGTGGTGAAGGATGGCATCGACTTCTACACCGCCATTGGTCAGGGCGTGTTCTGCCCGCTGGGCCAGGGTTGTGTCGACTTTGACGCGGTCCGCGAGAGCCTGGAATCCATCGGCTATCAAGGCTGGATCACCGTCGAGCAGGACGTGGACCCCACCAAGGACAACAGCGCGCTGGAAAATGCCCGCGAAAGTCGTGAATTCATTGAACGCAGCATTCTTGAAAAGGGCCTGGCGGAAGCCTGATCCGCATGATGCCCTGTCGTCATCGCGCCAGAAGACGGCAGGGCACGGAAGATACCGCAATGACTTGTCTCGATAGCGTGGTGCGTCAGATGCCACGAGCACTCGAGCCACACCTGCCTCAGCAGTTCTCGTAATACTATAACAATCGATCACGAGAGGTCGTCATGCCCACTTCGCACCCCGGTAGCGATACCGCTACCCCCTCAGCATCCACCGATTCCTCCTCACCCGACAATCAAGAAAAGCTGACGCCAGCGCAGCTTGTCTTCCTGATCAAGATCATTCTAGTGGCCGCCCTGGGTGGCCTGCTGTTCGGTTATGACACCGGCGTCATCTCCGGGGCCATCGGGCCCATCGCGCAGTATTTTGATCTGTCCGCCGCCGAGAAGGGCTGGGCAGTCTCATCTGTGGTCATCGGCTGTATCGGTGGCGCACTCATCGCCGGACGGCTGTCCATTGCCTATGGGCGCAAGGCCGTCTTCATGCTGTCAGCGTTGATGTTCACGGCGTCAGCACTGGGATCCGGCCTGGCGAGCACCTTTGATGCCTACATCTGGTGGCGCATTCTCGGCGGGATTGCCGTCGGCATGGCCAGTGTCATGGCACCGATGTATATCTCCGAGATGTCACCCGGCTATATGCGTGGGCGCACCGTCAGTCTGTTCCAGCAATCCGTGGTCTTTGGCCAGATGGTGGTGTTCTTCGTGAACTACTTCATTGCCAAGGGCATGGCGGAAACCTGGATCCTGAATCACGGCTGGCGCTGGATGCTGGGGTCTGAAGCGATCATTTCCATTCTGTTTGCAGTGCTGATTCCTTTCGTGCCCGAATCTCCACGTTGGTTGGTGCTGAAAGGGCGCCTGGACGATGCCCGCCGAGTCCTGGCGCGCTTCTATCATGGCGATGCCATTGAACGCACGCTGGGGGAGATCCAGAAATCCTTCCAGCACAATGAGAGCAAGCGTCACGCGTCGCTGCGTACCAAGGGGATGCTGGGGCTGGTGGCCATCGGGATCTTCATCGCGGCTGCTCAGCAACTGACCGGCATCAATGTGGTGATGTACTACGCACCGGATGTGTTGTCCGCTGTCACTTCCAGCAATGAAGATGCCCTGTTCCAGACCTCCATCATGGGGGTGACCTTCGTCGCCGGTAACCTGCTGGGCATGCTGCTGATCGATAAGGTCGGGCGTCGTCCGTTGTTGATTGCAGGGAGCCTTGGCAGCATTGTCGGCATGACCTTCCTGGGTGTCGTGATCGGCAATGGCGAACCGGGCATCAGTGCCTTGATCGCCCTGATCGTCTATGTCGTCTCGTTTGCCATCTCCTGGGGGTGTGTCTGCTGGACACTGGTCTCCGAGATATTCCCCAATGCCATTCGCGCACGAGCCATGTCACTGGCCGTGGCGGCGCAGTGGCTACTGGGCTTCATCGTCACTCAGACCTTCCCGATGATGCGCCAGAGCGACTTCCTCAATGAACTGGTCGGTGGTGGATTCAGCTTCTGGCTCTACGCTGTCCTGACCTTCCTCAGCTTGATGATCGTGCTGCGCTACGTGCCGGAAACCAAGGGCAAGACCCTGGAAGAGCTCGAGAACATCACCGGTAGTCGTCTCAGCAAGCGTCGCCGTCGTCTTTCTCGTCAGGGCTTGCCGCTGACCGCTGAGTAAGCCAGGAGCGCTCTGGACTGTTCATCAAGCCGTCGTTATCTACTCCCGCTGGCAATCTTCACGTGCTGGCGGGAGCATGTCTTGCACCGGGCATTATCGTTCTGCCCCGATACCGATGGCATGATCAAAGGACACCAAGCCACAGCCAGAGGACACATGGATGAAGCATAACGTCGCGCGGTATGGCCTGATATTGAATACAGAACGGTTCGAGGAGTGTGTCGCTTTCTATCAAGGTCTTTTCGAACTGCCGCTGATGTTCAGCAAGGAAGATGGCAGTTTCAGGCTGACCTGCCTGTCTTATGGGGCGGGCTATCTGATGATCGAGCAGGGTGGGAAAGCCATTGAAGGCGGCAAGACACCAGAACAAGGTAGCGCCAAGCTACGCTTCAATGTCAGGGATATCGATCAGGCATTGGCAGATGTCAAAGCCTGGGGTATCGACGCCGAAATTGAAGAAACACCATGGGGCAGGACCATACATCTGCATGATCCCGACGGTAACCGGGTGGGGATTCGGGATGAGTCCGGGTTCGAGTTACAGGTCTCGAAATGAGAGCCTAACCCATTTGCACGATATCTTCTGAGAAGGCGAATCGTGTTCGCGTGTTTCTGGCCTCAAACACTTGCCCCTTGCGAGCCATCGCAAAATGATGGCAGGCAAGGGGCAGGTGTTACGACAAGTCAGTCTTGCGATGGCGAGGGTAGAGTATCAACTGCTGGCATTGGCGCTTGCGAGCTCCCGGCGGCGCTTACTTAGACGTGTACCAGTAATATCTTCCAATTCTTCCAGCGTCTTGCCTTTGGTCTCGGGCACATAGCGCATCACGATCAGCATGCTGAGCAAAATCAAGACGGCATATAGCCAGAAACTGAAGCCAGTGCCGAAGGCCGAGTTGAGGAACTCACTCTGACGTAGCATGGGGAAGGATTGGGTGACCACAAACCCCATGAACCATTGAGCCGCCAGAGCGATGGCCATTGCACGGCCGCGGATGGCATTGGGGAAGATTTCTGACAGTAGCGTCCAGCATACGCAGCCCCAAGAGACAGCAAAGGAAACGACATAGACAATAAGCGCCAGTAGTGCGCCGTAGCCAATGGCATCGCGCGAAATGATCAGCCCTAGTGCGCACATACCAATCATGCTGCCAATGCTTCCCGCTATCAGCAGCGGACGGCGGCCGACCTTATCGATGAGTAGCATGCCCAGCAAATTCCCGCCCACGAAGGTCACACCCATGATGGAGGTTTGTAACAGCGCATCTTCACTGCTTGAAGTTACGGTGGAGAGGACTTCCGGCGCGTAATACATCACGACGTTGATTCCTGTCAGCTGCTGGGCGCAGGCCAAGAATGAGCCCAGCACCACTAAACCAAGCAGGCCACGCTCTTTGAGGCTGATGCGATTCTCCAGGGTGGCGTCACGATAGGAAGAGACGATTTCTTTCAGCGTGCTCTCGACACGAGAGGCAGGGGTAAATTTGGCCAACACTCCGCGTGCTTGCTCGTGTCGTCCACGGAGGACCAACCAGCGAGGTGATTCGGGAATGAACATCAACAGAATGGCAAACAACAGGGCGGGCAAGGCTTCTGATCCCAGCATCCAGCGCCAGCCATGCTCAATGATCCAGGCCTCTGCCATGCCCTTGGCAATGAAGTAATTCACGAAGAAAACGACCATCTGACCAAAGACGATCGATTGCTGGAACAGGCTGACAGTGCGGCCTCGCAGGTGGCCTGGTGACATTTCTGATATGTACATCGGGGCGACGACACTTGCCAGGCCGACGGCCATACCACCGATGACTCGCCAGATACTGTAAACGGTGAAGTCCGTAGCTGTCGCTGAGCCAATGGCAGACAGGAAAAAGAGGATGGCAGCAATCAGGAAGGCCATACGCCTTCCGAATCGAATAGAGACCCAGCCTGCACAGATGGCGCCGCCGATACAGCCGATAACTACAGACGATACGGCCCAACCTTTCTCTGCTGGTGCTAATTGGAAGTAATCCGTGATGGGACCGATAGCACCTGAGATGACGCCGGTGTCATACCCGAATAGCAGTCCCCCTAGGGTTGCAATCAGCGTGATACGAATCAGATAGCCCAGTTGTCCTTTGGTCAGCCCCTGATGTTCGGAGCCGGTCTTGTGATGTGTCGATCCTGACGTGACTGGCATGCATGTCCTCCAGCGTCATGCTTGTGCAAGACGCGGTTGGCCAGGGTTCCGGCGGGTTGGCGTGGCCGGTCCTGATATTGTTCTGTTCTGAGGATGGACGTCTTGACGTTCTTGGCCCATGCGGGCCTATCCATCCTGACAAGATCGGAGCCAGCCATAAGGCTGACTCCGATATAGTGGGCACTATGAAGTTAGATTGCGGTAGCGGGGGCGAATTGCTCGCGGAGCGCTGTAACGCTCAGTGACAACTGATGTTCAAGTTTGGTGAGGTAGTCGCCCTCTTTGACAGGAGTGAAGGGGTCAGGGCCCATGGCTGGCGCCTCGATGATAATCGGCCCTGGATAACCCATTTCAGCCAGTTGTTCGAATTGTGGCTGCAGGGCGCTGTGGCCTTGACCAATTCCGCCTCGATTGGAATCTGCGACGTGGTAAAGGCCGAGCTGCTGGCCGGTCTGCGCCAGTGCCTTCACAGGATCGGCTTCCTCGATGTTCATGTGATAAGCGTCCAGCAACACTTTCAGCTGATCGCTGCCGACATCCTTGATCAGTTGGCGGCATTGCTCCCCAGTATTGATCAGGTGAGATTCGTAGCGGTTGAGCACTTCGAAAACCAAAGGTACCTGGCGCTCTGCAGCATAGGCACAGATTGGCTTGAGGAATTCAACGAGATAGCCGTATTCAGTGGCATGATCGCTACCTGCGGAGGGGCGGATGCGTCCTACCAACCCATGGAGTGATACTCGAGCACCGCCGATTGCATGCGCAAAATCAATAAGATCTCGGTAATACTTATCAGCGGCTTCCCGCTCTGATGCATCCGGAGACGCCGGATCACAGTCACCCGGCGTCAGGGAAAAGACTTGCAGGTTGTGCTTCTGGCACAAGCCCAGAACATACTCGGGAGTAAAGCTTTCCAAGTCTCCGTGCAGCTCGACACCGTCAAACCCCAAGCGCGAGACGCGCTCAAAGGTATTTTCCAAAGAGATCGGGCCGAAAGTCCAAGTGCAGACACCTAGTTTCATGATTGACTCCATTGATCGCTATTGTTGTTGAAGAAAGTGAATGCCCCCTGCCAAGGTTATATGCATGGCAGGGGGGAAACATCAAAGTGTTGGCATCGTGAAGTGGCTTGTCTGCTCACTTCTGAGTCCATCCGGCCAGCGCGTCGTTACAGCCTTCATGCGGGTATAGAAACGCACACCATCCGGGCCGTGCATGTGAAGCGGACCAAAGAGTGAGCGCTTCCAACCGCCAAAGCTATGGAATGCCATCGGCACAGGGATGGGGACGTTTACGCCGACCATGCCGACCTGAATACGGGTGGTGTATTGGCGGGCAGCATCACCGTCGCGAGTGAAGATGGCTGTGCCGTTGCCATACTCGTGGGCATTGATGAGGGCAATTGCCTCGTCGAGTGATTCCTGGCGAACCAGACACAAAACCGGCCCGAAGATTTCTTCGGCGTAGATGCGCATGTCAGGGCGCACATGATCAAAGAGGGTAGCGCCCACGAAATAGCCGTTCTCGTGCCCGGCGACCTTGATGTCACGGCCGTCTACGACCAGCTCTGCACCTTGCTCGACACCGCTGTCGATGAACTCGATAACCTTGTCGGCATGCACGCGCGAGATCAGCGGTCCCATGTCATTTTCTTGCCCCTCGACTTCGCCGGGGCCAACTCGCAGGGTGGCCATCCGCTCGAGGATCTTGTCACGCAGTCGCTGAGCGGTTTGCTCACCGATCGGGACTGCGACGGAGATCGCCATGCAGCGCTCACCAGCACTGCCGTACGCCGCTCCCATCAGGGCGTCTGCGGCCTGATCCAGATCGGCATCCGGCATCACGACCATATGATTCTTCGCCCCCCCCAGGGCCTGAACACGCTTGCCATGTGCTGAAGCTGTGGAATAGATGTATTCGGCGATCGGGGTGGAACCGACAAAGGAAACGGCCTCGACGCGCTCATCGGTCAGCAGGACATCGACGGCTTCCTTGTCCCCATTGACGACGTTGAATACGCCCGGCGGCAGGCCGGCTTCCGTCAGCAGTTCTGCCATGCGCAGCGGAGCAGAGGGATCTTTCTCCGAAGGCTTCATGATGAAGGTATTGCCGGTTGCCAGGGCAATGGGGAACATCCACATTGGTACCATGGCCGGGAAGTTGAACGGGGCGATGCCTGCGCAGACACCTAGCGGTTGCATCAGAGAGTGGCTGTCTACGCCGGTACCGACATTAAGAGAGTGTTCACCTTTTTGAAGGTGGGGCATGCCACAGGCGAATTCGACGACTTCCATGCCGCGAGTCACCTCACCAAGCGCATCCGAATGCACTTTGCCGTGCTCACGCGAAATCAGTGTGGCGAGTTCGTCGCTATGCTTTTCCAGCAGTGCCTTGAAGCGGAACAGGATGCGTGAGCGCTTGAGGGCTGAGGTGTTGGACCAGCCGGGGAAGGCGGCGCTGGCGGCAGCTATGGCGGAGCGGGTTTCCTCGGCACTGGCCAGTGACACACTTGCGGACTGCTCGCCAGTGGCCGGGTTATAGACTGGTGCATTACGACCGCTGTCGCCGGGTTGCGTTTGACCATTGATGAAGTGATGTAACTGTTGCATGAACGTGTCCTCATGGAGAGTGGTATTGGCGCTGACTCAAGCGAAGTAATCTGAGTCGTGCGGGCTGTCTATGCAGCCTAGTGGCCTAGAGCCGGCTCCCTCCGTGCGCAGAGGAATAAGAACCGTTCTATTTGTTGAGCGCGGTTGCCACATCGTCCCGGCCCAAATCTTTCGGAAAACTTTGAATCAGCAGATGAATCAGGCGTTGATCAGCTCTGCCTCGCGTGCGAGATGAGCCAGGTTGTCGTGACCGAGCGTCGCGTAAGTCAGCGGGTCGGCGACGGCAGGGTCTTGCTCGGCCTCTACAACTAGCCAGCGATCATCGTGCTGACCATATCCCTGACGCTTCAGCTCGGTGAAAAGCGCGGCAAAGTCAACACCGCCGTCTCCCGGCACGGTGAAAACGCCATCCAGTACGGCATCCAGGAAGGACTTGTCACGGTTGATCGCGTTGTCCATCAGTGCCATACGGATGTCTTTGCAGTGGACGTGGGTAATGCGTTTGCCATGCTTGCGTGCCACAGCGACGGGATCGCCACCGGCATAGGTCAGGTGACCGGCATCCAGCAACAGCTTCACGTGTTGTGTGGAGGCCATCAAACGGTCCACATCGGCTTCACTCTCGATGACGGTGCCCATGTGATGGTGATAAGCCATTTCCACGCCTTGAGACGCCATCTCTTTTGCGACAGCATCCAGGCCGGTTGTTAAACGCTCCCAATCGGCATCATTCATGACGGGGCGGCGTGAGACAGGAGTGTCTTGATCCCCATGTACACAGCGGCTGACTTCGCAATACACCATGACAGTAGCGCCACACGTCTTGAGCAGCTGAAGATGATCATTCAGGGCTTCCAACTCTTCCTCGACGCTACGCTCCAGCAGGCGGCTTGAGTACCAGCCAGATACCAACGCCAGATCGTGAGCATTGAGTACCTGAGACAGCGCGTCGGGGGTGCGCGGAAATTTGTTTCCTAGCTCGAAACCAGCAAAACCTGCCTGGCGGCCTTCGCTGAGACATACCTCCAGCGGTGTGTCGGCACCGAGGCTCGGTAGATCATCATTGGTCCAGGTCAGCGGGTTGATGCCTAGGCGAATGCTCATGGCGGTATCCTTCTTCGAGATATTGAGTGTGCAAGGAGGCACCGTGGCCTCCGAGGGCATGGCGTAGACTCAGGGCCGGAGAGGCTGGCTGCACCCGACCCTGTGGATGTTTTAGTGAGCTTGTTGCTGTTTTTGCGTCACATAGCCCTGGTAGGCGTCACGGACCTCAGTACGTTCGCTGACCTCGGGAATGGCGACCTCCCACCAGTGCCCGCCTTCCTGGGTGGAGGGCAACGGATCAGTGTCTAGCGCGATGACGTAGGTTGTCTCTGAGGCCCGGGCACGCTCGAGGGCGGCTTCCAGTTCGCCAATCCCTGTGACCTGTTCGGCCTGACAGCCCAGCGCACGAGCGTGTGCCGCAAAATCCACCTTGGGAGCGCCTTCCGGAACGGTGCGACAGTCCTTGAGAAGATTGTTGAAACCGGCACCGCCAGTCGCGTGTTGTAGGCGATTGATGCAGCCGTAGCCTCGGTTATCGAGCACGACGACGGTCAATTTGTGGCCCAGCATCACTGAGGTGGCCAGCTCGGAGTTAAGCATCAGGTAACTACCGTCTCCCACTACGACGGTCACATCACGCGATGGGTGAGCCATCTTGACGCCCATCCCGCCGGCCAGTTCATAGCCCATGCATGAGAAGCCATATTCCACGTGATAACTGCCGGGGACAGTGGCTGCCCATAGCTTGTGAAGCTCACCTGGTAAGCCGCCGGCGGCACAGACCACGGTGGTGTCTTCTGTCGCTTGACGATTTACGGCACCGAGTACCTGAGCATCGGTTGGCAGCGAGAGTGCCTGGTCAGCCATCACGCTTTCCCTGACCGCTTCCCATTCCTGCTTGAGCCCAGATTGGCGTTGCACCCAGCTATCTGGTGCAGCCCATTCGGCTAGCCCCGTCGTTAAAGCTTCTATTCCGCGCAGTGCGTCGCACTGCAGCTGTTGTGCGCCATGCTTGACGGCATCGAAGCGACCGACATTGAGGCTGATGAGTGTTTGATCGGCGGCTTCAAAGAGCGTGCGAGAGCCGCTGGTAAAGTCTTGGAGTCGTGAACCGATGGCCAGAATGACATCTGCTTCACGTGCCAGCTGATTGGCGCTGGCCGCGCCCGTCACCCCAATCGCGCCCATATTGCGAGCGTGGCTCCAAGGCAGGGCACCTTTGCCTGCCTGTGTTTCGACCACGGGGATACCGTGCTGCTCGGCAAAGGTGGATAGAGCATCGCACGCCTCGCTGTAGTGCACGCCACCGCCTGCAATCAAAAGTGGGCGCTTGGCTGAGCGGAGCGTGTCTAACGCCATCACAAGCTCTTCCTGGGCGACAGGAGCACGGCGGATACGATGGAGCTGACGGTCGAAGAAATCGGTAGGCCAGTCGTATGCCAGCGTCTGGACGTCCTGTGGCAGACACAGGGTGGCTGGGCCGCAGTCCACGGGATCCAACAGCGTCGCCAATGCTTGGGGAAGGCTGGTCAGCAACTGTTCCGGCCGTGTGATGCGATCAAAGAAGCGCGAAACAGGTCGGAAGCAATCATTGACGCTCAGGCCGGGGTCGTTGAAATGTTCGACCTGTTGAAGCACCGGATCTGGTGCGCGGCTGGCGAAGGTGTCGCCTGGCAAGAACAGCACCGGTAATCGGTTGACATGGGCAAGCCCGGCAGAGGTCACCATGTTGGTGGCACCAGGTCCGATGGACGAGGTACACGCCATGATTCGGCGACGATTGTTCGCCTTGGCATAGGCGATGGCAGCATTGGCCATGCCTTGTTCGTTATGAGCACGATAGGTGGGGAACGCATCACTTGCGGCGTGCAAGGCCTCGCCAAGGCCTGCCACATTGCCGTGGCCGAAGATGGCAAAGCAGCCACCGAACAAGGGGACTTCCTGTCCGTTTTGCTCGATATATTGCGCACTCAGGTATCGCACCAATGCCTGAGCGACTGTCAGGCGCACGGTACCCGGCGCTGCCGCTGAGTGAGAAACAGAGCTCATTGCAGGACTCCTTCTGCGAGCGTGGTGGCAGGACTGGCATCCTCTGCGTTGCAATAGGCATCACGCAGTTTCTGCCAATGGGTAATCAATTCGAGATAGTTGTCAGCGGCCTGTCGGGTCAGGGTCGCGTCATCGATAGTGCCCGAAAGCCAAGCTTGGCTGGGGGCGGTGAATAATGTACGGCCGACGGTGAACCCTTTGCAGATCGGGAAACGTGCTGCCTGTTCGAATCCACGCTTTACGTCTTCGATGGGGGCATCCAGTCCCAGAAGTACGACACCGTGACACCAGCTATCGCGTGTACTGATGATTTGATTCACCTTTTCCCAGCCCTGGGCTGTAAGAGCCGGAAGTTTCCACCAATCGGGACGAATGCCGAGGTTGTAGAGACGCTCCAGACTGCGCGGAATGGTGGTCTCATCGCAGGTGGGGGCGTCTGCCTGACGTGGCGGAATCACTTCAATCAGCAGTTCATGTCCGGAAATGCAGCAAGCGTCATACAGCTGGCGCAAGCGGGCTTCCTGGTCAAGGCGCAGTGTGGCTTCGTCATCGGGGTGGTAGAACACCAGGCACTTCACGATGTGGTGGCGCGGCCAGCGTCTCAGCTGGCTACCGATGTCATCGCCATGCTGGAAGCGAAGTGGGCGTGAGCTGGGGAGCTCGACCGGGCGGCCGACCCACCATTCCAGTTCAGCGGTGTCATTGAGTGCATCCTGGCCCAAGACATCATCACAGAGGATCGCCGGCCGTGTGATGCCGGCCTGCTGTGCCGCTGTGCGGGTGGCTTGTACCAGTAACTGCTTCAAGCGAGGCAGGCGATCGGGGTTACCTTCGACATCGCGTGCCATGTCCAGGAATTGACGGCGATGGTCGAATGCCAGTCCCAGCACGCTGTCCCAGTGCGCTACACGACGGGTGGTGACGCGATGCAAGTGGGTTAGATGATCATCAAGATCCGGGCGAGGCACGGACTCGCGGCGGCTCAGATAATCGAACAGTTCCGCTTCTGTGGGCATGGCTGGTGCACACCCGTGACGGGACACCACCAAGGCGCCGCACGCGTTGGCGTAATGGCCGCAAGTTTCCCAACTTTCATCGCGCAGGTAGCCACGCAGGAAACCGCTCATGAAAGCATCGCCGGCACCGAGTACATTCATGACCTCGACCTTGACGCCCTCGACCAGAATGCCGTCTTCAAGTTGTTGCGGGATCTCTTCTTCGAAGATGACGCAGCCACGCGCCCCTATCTTGCACACGAGCACTGCCTCGCTATGACGGCGAACTTCACGCAGCGCTTCTAGCGTGTCGGTACTGTTGCCGGCAATGTGAAACTCTTCTTCCGTGCCGACGATCAGGTCAAAGTCGCCAAGCCAACGTGCCATGTGCTGGCTTACGCTTTCATCCGCGACGAACCGAGTCTCGCCATCGCCAATGCTGGTCAGCCCCCAGAGTACTGGCCGGTAGTCGATGTCCAAGACACGCTTTACACCAGCGTTTCGTGCAGCATCCAGTGCCTTGCGAGCAGCGCGCTGCGTACGCGGTGTAGAGAGATGAGTGCCGGTGATGGCTAAGGCACGTGCTCGGGAGATAAATGCCGGATCGACATCATCTTCATCAATGGCCATGTCAGCACAGTCGTTACGAACAAAGAGTAGGGGGAACTGGTCTTTGTCCTTGATGCCGAGGAGCACTAGGCCCGTCAGGCGTTCAGGATCGCGGATTAAGTGGCTGACATCACAACCGGCCGAGGTGAGCTCTTCGCGCAGAAATTCCCCCATCTGCTCGTTGCCAACTCGAGCTAGCATCGAGGATTTGAGTCCAAGGCGTGCCGTACCATACGCCATATTGCCGGAGCTCCCGCCCAGGTATTTCTTGAAGCTGGTGGCGTCCTCGAGACGCGCACCGATCTGTTCAGCGTAGAGGTCAACGGCGACGCGGCCGAGGCAAATGACATCCAGATCCGGTGAGTGAGGAGAGTGGCGCGTCATGGGCATATCCCTTAATGGGCCGGTGTTACCCGGCATTGACAATAATCGATGTAGATCGAGGTATCGGGGGGAGCCCCGTAGTGCTTATTGATGATCTACGTGTACGCCTGCTCGCGGTCAGGCAACAGAGGCGGAATCCGTCCGTTGGAACTCCGCCAACTCTGCATCCAGGCTGGCCATTTCCTCGCCACCGGCCATCATGTTGAGCACTTCCTCACGAGTGATGTCCTCTTTGCGCCAGCTTCCTAATGAGGTGCCGCGCTTGAGCAGAGTAAAGGCATCACCGATGGGGTAGGCGTGATGGACGTTATGCGTGATGAAGATGACGCCGAGCCCTCGGTTGCGCGCCTGAGCGATATAGCGCAGTACCTTCGATGCCTGCTTGACACCTAGTGCTGACGTTGGCTCATCCAGAATGAGCACCTTGGCACCGAAGTAGACAGCGCGTGCGATTGCGACACACTGGCGTTCGCCGCCTGACAGCGTGCCGACGGGTTGAGACGGGTCACGCACATCGATCCCGATCTTGGCCATCTCTTCACGTGCCACCCGATCTGCAAACTCCCAGTCCACATATTTGAAAGGACCGAACCCCTTGGTGGGCTCACGGCCCATGAAGAAATTACGGGTGATCGACATCAAGGGAATCATTGCGAGGTCCTGGAAGACCGTTGCGATGCCGGCATCGAGTGCCTGGCCGGGGGACGTGAAATTGGCAGGATTCCCCTCCAGCAGCAGTTCACCGTGAGTCGGGGCATGCACTCCTGATAACGTCTTGATGAGGGTCGACTTGCCGGCGCCGTTATCGCCGAGCAGGCACATGACCTCGCCTGCGTAGACTTTCAATGAAATATTGGAAAGGGCGACTACGTTGCCGAAGTGCTTGTCGACAGCCTGCATCTCGATAAGAGGAGTGCGGGTGTCAGCGGCTTTCGGAGTATCACCTCTGGCGCGATCGGCGGCGGTCGTAGTCTGTTCCGGCGTCTGTTGCAGGTTGGCGTTAGTAGTCATTACTTAGCCTCCAGAGCTTTCTTGCGCACGTAATTGTTGAACAGTACTGCGATCAGGAGCATGGCGCCGAGGAAGACCTTGAACCAGTCAGTGTTAACGCCGGTGTAGAAGATGCCCATCTGTACCGTGCCGAAGATAAGCGCACCGAATACGGCACCCACGGCAGAGCCATAGCCGCCTGTCAGCAGAGCTCCGCCGATCACGACGGCGATGATGGCTTCCAGTTCCTTGAGCAGACCGCGAGTCGTGTCGGCTGAACCGGTATCCATGACTTGCAGGCAGGCAAAGATGGTGGCGGCGACAGCGGTAAAGATGAACAGCAGGATCTTGACCTTCATTACAGGGACGCCGACGTTGCGTGCAGCATTCACATCACCGCCGCAGGCGAATATCCAGTTGCCGAAGCGGGTGTAAAGCAGCAGCCAGGTCGCGGCAGCGGCCAGTACAATCCACCAGACGATAGAGACCGGGACACCAGTGACACTTGGATTTCCCGCGAAGTTGGTGGCAATCCAGCCTTGGGCTGCCATCCAGCTGAAGAGGCCAGTAAATACCTCGCCGGAGAAAAACGGTGCCAACCAGTCATGATCGGCAATCTCTTGCAGACCGCTGACTTGGGTGCGTCCAGTCGTCAAGCGGGTCAGGCCGATGGCCAGGCCGCGCAGGATGAACAGAAAGCCCAGTGTGACGATGAAGGAGGGCAGACCTGTGCGCATCACCAGATAGCCGTTAATCCAGCCAATCAGGACGGCGCAAGCAAAGGCGAAAGTAATGGCCAGCCAGAGGGGCCAGCCGTATTGCACGGCAGGGATGGCAATCAAGATGCCGGCAAAGCCGATCATTGAGCCTAGGGAAAGGTCGAATTCACCACCGATCATCAGGAGCGATGCCGCGATGGCGAGGATGCCTAGCTGTGCAGAGACTTCCAGGAAGTTGAGAATGCCCGCCAGGCTGAACATGCCGGTCCCCGAAGCGGCGACAGAGAAGAAGGCAAATACCAGGATGGTGCCGGCAATGGCGCCAAATTCGGGACGTTTCAGTGCGGCCTTGAGAGGGTGGACGCGGCGAAGCCGTTCGTCATCAGCGGCCGGAACGGCACTGATAGTATGATCAGTCATGATGCTCTCTCCGGGCGTCCTCATAGGGGGAGGACGCCATGTCATGGAAATGAAAGTTTTGCCAAATTGAGCTTTTCGCTTAGCGAATGCCTTGCTCTGAAAGCTCGATGACCTGACCTGCATTCTCGGCGGTGACAAATCCGGGGCCTGTGGCGACATCGCCAGCCGGCATCAGACCGTGTATGTGGTACTGATGCATGAAGACCACCGGCAGATAGCCTTGCAGGTACTGTTGTTGATCAATGGCAAAGTTCATTTCACCCGACTGAATGGCGGCGAGTATGTCGGGGGAGAGATCGAAGGTGCCGAGCTGGAATTTTTGAGTAGCGCCAGCTTCTTGCATTGCCTTGAGCATTGGCTCGGAACCGAGAGGCCCCAAGGCGAGGATGGCATCCACTTCGCTGTGCTGATTGAGGTAGGCAACGAGAGAGTTTTTGATTTCGGTGGGATCGGTGCTGGTGGCTAGTTCACTGGCGCTACCGTCGAACCCCTTGATGAAGCCCGCGCACCGTGCATCTAGCCCTACGTTGCCTTGCTCCTGATTGATGCAGAGTCCGTGTTTGGCGCCGCTCTCTACCATGCGTTCTGCCGCACCTCGCCCTGCTTCATATTCACTCTGACCAATGTGAAGTTGTGCGCCGACCTCCTTGGACTTATCGCCACCAGAATTGATGGTGATGACCGGGATCTGCTGATCCACAGCATTCTTGATGCCTTTGCCCAGTGCATCAGCGTCGGTCAGGGAAATGATAAGGCCATCTGGCTTTGAAGCTACTGCAGCATCCAGCAGTTGCGCCATCTTTGCCATGTCAAAGGTAGAAGGTGCGCGGTACTCGACTTCGACGCCAAGTTCTTCAGCTGCATCGTCAGCGCCGCGCTTGACGACTGACCAGAAGGGGTCGGAGTTCTGGCCATGCGTGATCATGACGTAGCGCTCGGTGTCGGCTGCCCAGGCGGCATTGGCCACAGAGACTGCTAACAAGGCTGTCGTGAGACTGGCTATCGCACGACGCAGGCGTGGCATCCTTCTGTGAGAGTTCGGAGAGGTGGCGAGAGGCTCGACTTTGTACATGGTTGGCTCCTGACGTTCTTTGGTTATTGTCTTTGTCAGTGAGGAAGAGCGGACTGGCGCTGCTCTCTTCCAGTATGCGAGTGCCCGGTGGTCTGGAACATGGCGTATTCCATCGCGACCGGTAGTTGGAATGTAGATTCCACTCGGATGGAATGCAACCGGAATATTCATTTTATTTTGATCTTGGAATTTTCATTCCATGCGCCTAGACTCCTCCCTATCGCCTACCGGGGGATCGCCAAGATCTCAGCGCCCAGTCAGGTAGGCACAGCGAGGAGTATTTATGCCAGATCCCACTTCCTTGCAGCGCGCCGCGCGTCAGCTGCAGACTTTTGAAGCCCTAGAGGCGCATATAGGCGAGCAATATCCCGAGCTCTCCAAGCGCTTGCAGCAGAGTGCTCGCTTTCTTCTGGATCATCCCCAGGAAGTGGCATTCGGCACGGTAGCCGCACTGGCTGACAAAGCTGGGGTGACACCCTCCACCATGATCCGCTTTGCGAATGCGCTGGGATTCTCTGGCTTTTCGGAGATGCAGAAGCTGTTCCGCTCACGCTTGGTTGAGGCAGAGCCCGATTACAACGAACGCATTCGTGTGGCTCGTGAGGTCACTGGGACGAGCCCAAGCGTCAACGAGCTACTGATGAATTTCGCCGAGGCCAATCTGCAAGCTTTGGCTCAGTTGCCTCATCGCGTGCCGACGCAAGATATCGAGCGGGCGCTGGACCTCATGCAGGCCGCGGAGGCCATTCATCTGTTGGGTGCTCGCCGTAGCTTCGTGGTCTCAAGTTACCTGGCCTATTCGCTGCGTCACGTGGCCAAGCGTGCGTTTCTCATGGATGGGATGGGGGCGATGTATCGCGAGCAGGCCGAGGCAGTGTCTGAACGGGACTGTCTATTGGTGACCAGCTTTGCCCCCTATGCCGAGGAGGTACAAAACGCCGTCAGGTCGGTCAGGGAGCGAGGGGTCCCCATCATATTGATTACGGATTCCTCGTTGAGCCCTCTGACTCGCCAAGCGGATGTGGCATTGGTCGTCAATGAGGCGGAAGTACAGGGATTCAGAGGATTGACCTCCACGTTATGTCTGGCACAAGTGCTGGCAATCGGGCTGGGGGTTCGCAATGAAGCCAATATGGCAACAGATAGTCAGAAATTGCAGATAGAAAACTGATGTTTCAATAACCAGCGGGTTCTCTTGGCAAGTCAACACAGGAGGTGTTGCCTTCCAGCCCCGCGACTTCTCGCAATGCAGTTGCAACAAGCTCAACAACAAACGCCATGAAGAGGAAGTCTTATATGAAAATCGCTCTGTTAGGTGCCGGTCGCATCGGCCGTGTTCATGCTCGCGCTATCTCTGACCACCCGACGGCCGAGCTGGCTTCGGTTAGCGACGCCTTTTCTGCAGCAGCCGAGTCACTGGCTAGCGAGTACGGCGTGCCGGTGCTAAGTGCTGATGATGTTTTCAGCTCTGACGATATTGACGGTGTCTTGATTGCGTCTTCAACACCAACGCATTCTGACTTCCTGGAACGCGCCGCTCGTTCTGGCAAGGCCGTACTGTGCGAAAAGCCGATTGACCTGGATCTAGTGCGTACGCGCCATTGTCTCGCGGTGTTGGAAGAGTATCCGGTCACCTGCGCTCTGGGGTTCAATCGTCGTCACGACCCCCAGTTTTCCGCGCTGAAGACCGCAATGGACTCAGGACGCATTGGCAAGTTGGAAATGATCACGATCACCAGCCGTGACCCTGAGCCGCCCCCCGCTGAATATATTGCAGCCTCGGGCGGTATCTTCCGTGACATGAGCATTCATGATCTGGATATGGCTGCCTGGTTGCTCGGAGAGCCTGTAACGGAAGTGACAGTAAGTGGCAGCTGTCTTGTGGACCCGGCTATTGGTGAGGCAGGTGATCTCGACAGTGTCCTGATCAATCTGAAGAGTGCGTCGGGCAAGTTGGTCAATATCAGCAATTCTCGCCGGGCCTGCTATGGCTACGATCAGCGTATTGAAGTGTTTGGCAGCAAGGGGATGTTGGAGGCGCGCAACGAAACGGATACTCAGTTGCGTTTCACGGGTGCCGAGGGGGTCGTGGATGAGCGTCCACAGTGGTTCTTCCTCGAGCGTTACTCGCGCGCTTATGCACAGGAAGTCGCCGACTTCGTGGCAGCCTGGCAGGAAAATCGGGCGCCGTTGGCAGGAGCGCAAGATGGTCTGGCGGCACTTGAACTAGCAGAAGCCGCGCTGATTTCCTACCGAGAAGGTCGGCGAGTCTTGCTCAGTGAAATCCGCTGAGACCTGCTCAGTAATTTGAATTGCCATCGCCATGATAGGAGTCGACCAATGAGCCTTCTGGTAAGACCGCATGCCCCGAGTGAAGATGGCACCTTGCTCGAGGTAACCCCGGAATCTGCAGGCTGGACACACGTGGGCTTTCGCGTGCATCGCTTGAAACAAGGTGAGCGTTTCGAGCGCCACACCGAGAGTCGTGAGCAATGCCTCGTGCTGCTCTCGGGGCGCGCGACCGTGCGTACCGGTGACCAGACTTTCGAGAATATCGGCGAGCGCATGAGTGTTTTCGATCACTTGCCTCCCTATTCGGTGTACCTGCCAGATGGCGTCGCCTACTCGGTAGAAGCCCTGACAGAGCTTGAAATAGCAGTTTGTAGTGCTCCGGGGCATGGCAACCATGCCGCGCGCCTGATTCGCCCCGAGCAGGTGGCCTGTTCGACACGAGGCGAGGGGACCAATACGCGCCATGTGCAGGACATTCTTCCGCAGACAGAGCCTGCTGATAGTTTGTTGGTGGTTGAGGTCTATACACCGCCGGGTAATTGGTCCAGCTACCCGCCGCACAAGCATTGTGCGGACAACCTCCCGGAGGAGTCTTTCCTTGAGGAAACCTATTATCACAAGCTCAATCCGTCACAGGGCTTTGCGTTCCAGCGCGTCTATACCGATGATCGCTCTCTGGATGAGACCATGGCGGTGGAGGACGGTTGCTGTGTGATGGTGCCGGAGGGATATCATCCCGCCGCCGCCCCGCACGGCTACGAGCTCTACTACCTCAATGTCATGGCCGGCCCCAAGCGGGTGTGGAAGTTCAAGAATGATCCTGCGCATGAGTGGATCGTCGAGCAGGCGTGATAGACAGGCTATTCTTCGGTAAGTCGTAAAAAAGCCCGCCTCTGGACAATCCAGAGGCGGGCTTTTGCGTTCCTGGCGTCACATTACGCCAGGAGCTTCATACCAGCTCGCGCTTTTCTTCCCGTGCGATGCGGCGATCACGTGCGACCGCGCGGCAGATGACGATCAATACCGCCAGGGTGAGCACTGGCCATACCAGTACGTAGGTGGCAAATAGCAATGTCATGAGTGTTGTCTCCTTGTTCTGTCTAGGACGTATCCAGAATCATGCGCCGGTGGAGGCGGCAGGCTGCGTCTGGATCGGTGTTGTCGTATCACGATCGCCTGAGTCGAGTGCTTCGTCATAGTTGCCGACACGTGCGGTGATGGTGTCGAAGTCGAAGCGTTCCTGGCGGCTGGTGAGGCTCATGACCACACACACCAGGGTGCTGGTGCCGTAAGCGGTCAACGATGCCAGCAGGACGGTGTAGTCGCGCAGGAAGTCAGTCGCGAAGATCAGCATGGCGATCATGGCCGCGATTCCCGCAAGGATGCCGAGAATGCGCCCCAGGAAGCCGAATACCATCAGGCCGATGATCACGCCGCCGCCGATGCTGGCGAGCAGCTCGAAGAACAGACCGCTCATGCCCGTCAGCGGCACCAGTTCAAAGCGTGCCAGGCAGAACATCACCATCGCGACGATGACCGACGTGGTGAAGGCGGTGTTGGTCACCCGATTCCAGAAGCAGCTGGCGATGACCGGGAAGACGATCGCGCCCCACAGAGCTCCGACGAAGACCAGCATCACCAGGATATCCAGTGAGAAGCTGGCGAAGACGATGCCCAGCACCGTGGCGATGATCATGGTCAAGCGGCCGATGAAGAGCATGCGCTTCGGGTCTGGCTTGCCGCGGGCGATATTCTTGCCATAGACATCGGCCATGATGATGGCGGACAGCGCGGAAAGGTCGGAATCCGCGGTGGAGGACAGCGAGCCGATCACCAGAATGAAGAACAGCGCGATGAAGAACGGCGGCAGATACTCGGACACCATCTGCGGGATGAGGTTGTTCATGTCGCCGTTGAGCGGCTCCACCCCGAGTGTCAGTGCCATCAGGCCAATCATGCCCAGGCCGATGACGATGGCGCCATAGCCCAGTGTCGCGGTGAGGAAGGTCGGCTTGATGTGGTCTTCGTTGACGGCGAACAGGCGCTGGGAAATGGTCTGGTTACCGATCGCATAGGCCAGTACCGCGACGAAGAAGGGCGCCCCCTGGTTCAGGATGGCATCCGTCGAGAAGAAGTTGGCCTGCTCGGGCGTCAGGTTATCCAGGCCTGCGACCAGCTCTGTCGGGCCACCCATCGCAAAGAACACCGCCGGAATGATCACGATGGCGATCGCCATCAGGGCAACCAGTTGCGCGAAGTCGGTCAGTACCGAGGCGCGGAAGCCCGACCACAGGGTATAGAACAGCACCCCCACGCCCGCCATGATCACGCCCGCCTGGAAGGACAGCGGCGAGAGCACGGAGACGAGCGCCCCGGCGGCAGTGAAGTTGACCATCAGGCTGATCACGCTACCCAGCAGGTTGGAGAGCGCCAGAATCAGCTGACTGGAGGAGCCGTGGCGCGCATGGATCAGCTCGCCCAGTGTATGCGCATTGGGCGCCAGCTTGCGGAAGCGGCGGCCGAAGGGGTAGATGAACAGAATCATCAGTGCGCCCCACAGGCCATAGTGGATCGGCCCTGAGACACCATAGGTATAGCCGGAGGTGGCGGCAGCATAGAAGGAGGCCGCCCAGATCCAGGTAGCCGTCATGCTCGCCGCGCCCATGCCGAAGCCAACGCGATGGTTGGAGACCATGAAGGCATCGGCATCTTCATTTTTCTTGCGGATCCCCAGCGTCATCAGGTAGGTGCCGCCATAGAAGGCAAGCAGCAGCAGTACGACAGTCAGGGTAGAGAATTGATATAGCGATTCGTTGTTCAAGAACTGGCCCTCGGTAGGGAAACAGGGCGCTACGCAACGCAGTCGCCCGAGGGCAAACGGTTGTCGATAGCGACGAGTAAGGAGGGGAAGGTTCTTAGCCGTGGACGTAGTTCTGCGTCATTTGCTCAAGCAAATGGCATCCAGCGCAGCACGTGGGCCGCGTCATCAATAATCGGCAATCTCGGTCAATGAAGACGGAGTTGGTGGCACTTCCCGGTCAGGCGGGAACTTGGGGGAGGGCGGCGTGGCATGCATCTGCCTTCATCGGAATAATGATATCGCATACGCGTCCTTGTTATCGGTCAAGCCTTGCAAGGGCGCTGATGCGAGTTGTTGGTCAGCCCCAAGCTTGGCAAAACGGTGTTTTTATTTTCTCTCGTTATCAAATTCGTTGACAACGATAAATTATGCGCATGTCAATGTCTACACCCTGGCGGGCAAAGCTTGCCTCTCATTCAGGTCAACGGTGGTTGGACGAGCGGGTGCGACGATGTTCAGTTGCGTGACACGTGCCAGAGCAGCATGGAAGACATGACTTATTATATATAAATAATATTACTCGGCATGAGTTGTGTTTATTTGCTGAGTGTTCTGAATGGTGCCAGAAAGTGGAATAAATCGTTGTTATTACGTCATGCGTATTACTTGTCCAATGCTTGAGGAAAAGACTCCCTCAATGGCTCAGGCAACGACTGACTCGGCTTGGAGGGGGTGTTGACCCATGGGAGAGCGAGTCTTCAAAGCGGCCTACCCACAGTAAAACGCCCTGTCCGAAGACAGGGCGTAGTGGGCATGCTCAACGCAGGGTTTGGCTTACCGAGAGCTTTCTGCTGTCTTGCGAGTGCTTTCCCAGCGCAGGTGCGCTTCGGGAGAATAGCTACGTGACGGCGTGTGCTCGAGACCGATCTTGGCGGTACCGATCGACACCAGACGCAGCAGGGACGCCGTGGCGGCAATCACGATGAACAGCGCCGGCACACCGCCGAGATTGGAGAGCATCTTGATGCCATCAATGCCCACGAAGGCCGTCATGATCCAGGCGACGGCGCCGATGGTGCAACCCCAGATGATCTTCATGAGCAGACGATCATGGGTATTTTCATCACTGTCACCGGCCATGGCGGCCTGGCTGTCAGTGCTGCACAGCTGGCTGATCGCTTCGGTGTTGGAGTCGGCTGCCGTCACGAAGGACAGGAAGGCGATGATCAGGAAGACGGCGCTGACCAAGGTGCTCATCGGCAGTTCGTCAAACAGGGCATAGATGACGGAGCCTGCACCAGACTCATTCAGCAGTTGGTAAAGCGCACCGCCACTTTGCATGTCGAACTGGATAGTGGAGCTTGCGAAGACACTCACGTAGGTGATCGAGAACAGGGCCGGCGCGACCAGGTTGATCAGCATGAACTGTCGCACGGTATAGCCACGGGAAATCTTGCCCAGGAACAGGGCGGATATCGGTGCCCATGCCATCCAGTTGGCCCAGTAGAAGATACTCCAGCTTTTCGGCCACGGATCGTCATCGAAGGCCCCGGTGAACAGGCTCTTTTGCATGAAGTTGTTGAAATACTCACCCGCAGCTTCGGTGCCATAGCCAAGAATGGTCTGGGTCGGGCCGCACAGGAAGACGAAGGCCATGAAGACGAAGAAGGCCTTGGCGTTGATGGCGGACAGACGCGCAATGCCTTTCTGCAGACCACTGGCCGCGGAGGCGGTAAAGCAGGCCACGATGGCGAGAGTCACCAGTGCCAGCATCAGCGGGCCAGTGCCGGTCCCCAGGAAGCGGTCCAGGCCGCCGGCCAGTGTCATGGCGCCGGTGCCCAATGACGATGCCATGCCGCAGACCAGTGCGAACAATGCCAGTGCATCCAGCGCGCGGCCCTTGCGGCCGATCAGGCGATCACCCAACAGCGGCACGAAGAGCGTGCCGAGCGAGAACGGCTTGCCCAGGTTGTAATGCATCAGAGCGAACAGCAATGCCGGGACGGTATAGATCGCATAGGGCGTGAATGACCAATGCAGGAACATCGTCGAGAGTGCAAAGCGTGCTGCCTCAGGAGAGTTCGCCGTCACCTCCAGTGAGCCGGGCGGAGTGTGTAAGTGATAGAGCGGTTCTGCGGTCGACCAGAACATGATGCCGACGGCCAGCGTGGTACATAGCGTGATGGAAAACCAGCGCCAGGGTGTCAGGATTCGCGTGGCATTTTCACCACCGATCCGCGTGCGGCCCAGTGGTGACAGGTAAGTGATCAGGCATGTCACCACCATCGCCAGTGCCGTAATCGAGAACAGCCAACCGAACTTGTTGAGTACCCAGTCATTCAAGGCCGTCGTGGTGGCGAGAAAGCCTTCGAGATTGATAAGGCTTGCTGCCACTGCGACTATCAGCAGGATGAACGGTGGCCAGAAGACGAGGGGGCGGATGGAAGAACTAAACATACGCGTTCCTATAATTTTCTTGTGTGTCTGAGGATGCTAACCCATAAAATTCTGTTTTGTCAGCGTTGTGCTTTCAGCCTTGTATGGGTATACACGCGCGCGTTCAGGTAAGGAATCTGGGTTATTTTTTTGAGGGTTCTGTCAGGAAATCGCTTCAGTGGCTAACGCACCCTAGCCGTAACGCAGGCTGCATGGCCCATGCCACTGTGCGGGCCATGACACTCAAGAGAAAACCACGACACCCCCGTCGCCTCTCGGTCCGGGGGTGTCGTGGTTTCTCCTTGAGGACTTGAGTGTCACGCCATCTCGAGTTGGCTCAGCTGGACTGGGAAGATTGCCAGCGCTGGTGAGCTTCCGCCGAATAACTGCGTGACGGCGTGTGCTCGAGGCCGATCTTGGCGGTGCCGATCGAGACCAGTCGTATCAGAGACGCCGTGGCACCGATCACGATGAAGAGCGCTGGTACCCCGCCGAGGTTGGAGAGCATCTTGATGCCATCGATGCCGACGAAGGAGGTCATGATCCAGGCGACGGCACCGATGGTCGAGCCCCAGATGATCTTCATCATCAGGCGGCCCTTGCTGCGGTCTTCGCTTTCGTTGCCTGCCAGAGCCTCCTGGCTATCCGAGCTGCAGAGTTGGCTGATGGCATCGGTATTGGAGTCGGCCGCTGTCACGAAAGACAGGAAGGCGATGACCAGGAAGATCCCTCCCACCAGAGAGCTCATCGGTAGCTCATCGAATAGTGCGTAGATCACCGAGCCAGCCCCGGCCTCGCTGAGGATGGTGTTGAGTGCCCCGGCGGTATCCATGTCGAGCTTCAATGTCGTGCTGCTGAACACCGCGACATAGATGATCGAGAAGAGTGAGGGCGCCACCATGTTGATCAGCATGAACTGCCGCACGGTATACCCCCGTGAGATCTTGCCCAGGAACAGAGCCGAAATCGGTGCCCATGCCATCCAGTTGGCCCAGTAGAAGATGGTCCAGCTCTGTGGCCAGGGGTCATTGTCGAAGGCCCCGGTGAACAGATTCTTGCTCATGAAGTTGGTGAAGTATTCGCCAGCCGCTTCCGTGCCGTAGCCCAGGATGGTCAGCGTCGGACCGAAGGCGAACACGAAGATGAGAAAGGCGAAGAAGGCCTTGGCGTTGATGGCGGACAGGCGTGCGATGCCTTTTTGCAGACCACTGGCCGCCGAAGCGGTGAAACACAGCACGATCGCGAGGGTGACGATGCCCAGCATCAGCGGGCCCGAGCCAGTGCCGAGGAAGCGGTCGATGCCGCCTGCCAATGTCATGGCCCCTGTACCGAGGGACGACGCCATGCCACAGACCAGGGCGAAGAGCGCGAGTGCATCGAGTGCACGTCCCTTGCGACCGATCAGTCGATCTCCCAGCAGCGGCACGAACAGGGTTCCGAGCGAGAAGGGCTTGCCGAGGTTGTAATGCATCAGGGCAAAGATCAGCGCAGGGACGGTGTAGATCGCATAGGGCGTGAACGACCAGTGCAGGAACATGGTCGAGAGCGCGAACCGCGCGGCTTCCGGGCTATTGGCGGCAATGTCCAGCGAGGTGGGCGGCGAGTGCAGATGATAAAGCGGCTCTGCGGTCGACCAGAACATGATGCCCACGGCCAACGTGGTGCATAACGTGATGGAGAACCAACGCCATGGGGACAACAGTCGCGTCGCGTTCTCGCCGCCGATACGCGTGCGGCCCAACGGCGAAAGATAGGCTATGAGGCAGGCCACCACCATGCTGAGCGCCGTGATGGAAAACAACCAGCCGAACTTGCTCAGTACCTGGTTGTTGAGATTGGTAGTGACAGCCAGAAAGCTGTCGAGATCGATCAAGCTCGCCAATACGGAGGCGAACAGCAGAATGAAAGGTGGCCAGAAGACCAGTGGGCGCACGGATGCTCCGAACATTTGATACTCCTCGATCTTGTTGTCGGGTGTAGCCGATCATCTTGTTGTCAGGTGTTACCGATCATCTCGGGGTGGCGCTTGACGTCTTGTCTGCGCCGATCAGGGGCCTCATCGGTAAGGGGGGGAATGAGCGTCTGATCATGTAGGGACGATCATCTGATTTTGCAACGTCAGTGCTCGAGGAGGAGGCGGAATGACGTCAGCTTTCCGGGCTCCCTGTGACATGCAGCGAACTGCCGTGCAGCGTATTGCAGGGCAGATCGGAAAATCTTCCATCCTGTCGCAGGCAGAATGTCAGGGGTCGTAATGGAGATAGTAAAAACGCCCGTATAAGCAGCAAGACCAGTGATCCTGATGAGGACTCATCGCTCCTGAGGTTTCTCTCGCAACAATTCGCGAATCATCTCTGCGCAAGTATCGAAGATCGGATGCGTCAGGCTGGGGGAACGATGGAGTTCAATTTCGGCAGTGGGTAGCGCCGGAAGCCCCGCTTCGGTGCCCAGCTCGCACCAGTCCTCAGGCAACGAGCGTCGATCTGCCACCGTGATGGCATGGCCCTGATTGACGATGACTCTCAAGCCACTGGGGCTCTGACTGGTGGAATCGATACGCCAACTGCGTTCTGCCTGGGTCAGGGCGGACAATGCCCTTTCGCGATAGATGCATTGTTCGGGGAACAGCGCCAACGGCAGCGGAGCGGAGGGGTCCAGCACAAAGCGTTGATGCGCCGCCCACACGACAGGCTCGCGAGACAGCAGTTCCCCCTGGCGTTGTTGGTTGTGGCTGACCGCGATGACCAGATCCAGCTGGCCGGCATCGAGCTGTTCCAGCAGTTCCGTGGACATCCGGCAGTGGATGTGCGGACGGATCTGGGGGTGGCGCTCGCCGAGATGTGCCAGCAGCTCTGGCAACCAGGTGGTGGCGTAATCCTCCGGCAAGCCGAGGCGCAACGTGATCGGGTGGTCGTTTTCGCTGAGGGCCGCCACGGCTTCGCGCTGCAGTTGCAGGATGCGTCGTGCGTAACGCAGAAACGTTCGGCCGGCATTGGTCAATTCCATATGACGGCTGGTTCGCATCAGCAGTCGATAGCCAAGACGCTCCTCGAGGGTGCTGATGCGCAGACTGACAGTGGACTGCGTGCGATGCAGATGCCGCGACGCCTGAGTGAAGCTCCCGCTGTCGGCCACCGTCACGAATGCCAGCAGGAGATCCGTATCCAGCGATGGCAGCGGGCGAGGGGCGTCTGCGCTTGATGTATCGGGTTTGCCGATGGATTTCATTGGAATGACTCGTTTCTCAAATGCATGGATTCTGGCCAGCATAGTGCCTGACCCACGAGCTGTCTTGTCCCCCAGCCCCACGACGTGAGGATACCTCCGTGACTGACCTGACTTCCGCGATGCCCCCGCAATTGGCCGATGCCGAGACCGTCGATCTCTCCGCGTTGGTTGATACCGAGCGTTACCCCCTGCATGACCCCCGATCTCCAGCGCTTGAGGCCACGATCGCCAAGGCGCGTGAAGATCTCGAGCGTGAGGGTTGCGCCGTATTGAGAGGATTTCTGCGTCCGGAGCGCCTTGCGCAGATGCAAGCGGAAACGGCCCGTCTCGCCGAGACCGCGTTCTACAACACCCGTGAGGTGAATGCCTATTTCACGGCCGATGACGACCGCTTGCCCCAACAGGACCCGCGTCGCTTGTTCATGACGCGCACCAGTGGCTTCGTGACGCGTGACATGATCCCTGCCGATAGCCTGATGCAGCGGCTGTACGTCTCGCAGGCCATGAAGCAACTGGTGTCGGCCTGTCTTGGTCGTGAGCGGGTGTACGAGTATGCCGACCCCTTTGCCGGGCTCGTGCTCAACGTGCTGCCAGATGGCACCGAGCAACCCTGGCACTACGACACCAACGAATTCATCGTCACCATGATGACGCAACAGCCCGAGAGCGGGGGTCAGTTCGAGTATTGCCCCGGCATCCGTACCCCCAACGATGAGCACTACGCTGCCGTAGGCGAAGTGATCCGGGGAGAGTCGCGTGAAGCGGTGAAGACCTTGAGCCTCAACCCGGGCGATCTGCAGTTGTTCAAGGGGCGGTTCAGTCTGCACCGCGTCACGCAGGTGTCGGGTGAGGTTCCCCGGTTGACGGCGATCTTCGCGTATTCCGAAACGCCGGGAGTGGTCGGCCGGCTTGAACGTACGCGTCAGCTGTATGGACGAGTCTCGGAGCAGCACATTCTGGCGGAAGCTCAGCACGTCCAGCGTGCCGATGGTCTGCTCGACTGAGACGGGCGCGACATTCCCGTGACGCCTTCCCCCTTGTACGCGCCTTGGCGCTTGACCGAACTTTTCCCACAGGGCACTTCACATGAAAATGGACCTGACAGCGATGGGCATTCTGGCCCCGACCCATGCACTGGAAGACTGCGAACCGACTTCGGAAGAGATTGCGCAGATCCAATGCGACCGACTCGCGCGTGTTCGCCAGGAACTGGCCCGTCGCGATATCTCGGCGGCAGTGCTGTTCGACCCGGCCCATGTCCGCTATGCCACCGGGTCTCGCAACATGCAGGTATACAGCTCACGCAATCCCGCTCGCTACGTATTCGTCCCCGCGGCAGGGCCGGTCGTGCTGTTCGAGTTCTCGGGGTGTGAACACCTGGCCAGCCATCTGCCGACCGTGGACGAGATTCGTCCGGCCAAGGCGATTTCCTATTACTTCAATGAGAAGAATACACAAGACGTCACCAGGGCCTGGGCGGATGAAATCATTGACCTGGTGCGCCAGTGTGGCGGAGGTGAGCGGATCGCCCTCGAAAGCGCGACTGCGGAAGCCGCTTTCATGCTCGAGCAGCGTGGCTATCAGGTGTTGGATGCCCATGAGCCCCTTGAGCAGGCACGTGCCATCAAGGTACCCAACGAGATAAAGATGATTCGCTCCTCCCTGAGAGCGGTCGAGGAGGGGGTGCGCAAACTGGAGACCTCCATCCGTCCTGGCGTCACCGAGAATCACGCCTGGTCGCGGCTGCACCAGCACATCATCGAGACAGACGCCGATTTCATCGAGACACGCCTCATGAATTCCGGGCCGCGCACGAACCCCTGGTTCCAGGAATGTTCCGACCGTGTCATCCAGGCAGGAGAACTGGTCGCACTGGATACCGATGTGGTGGGACGTTACGGATACTATGCGGATTTCTCGAGAACCTTCCTGTGTGGTTCGGGGGAGGCCAGCGCCGAGCAGAAATCGCTCTATCGCATGGCGTATGACCAGATCCAGACCAACATGGAAAATCTCAAGCCCGGGGTCAGCTTCAAGGAATACGCCGAACGCGCCTGGCGAATCCCTCCCGCTTACCGCGCGCGTCGTTACTTTGCCCTGGCGCATGGTGTCGGGATGAACGGCGAGTATCCCTACATCGTTCATCGCGAGGATATCGAGGACAAGGGTTACGACGGCATCCTCAAGCCGGGGATGACGCTGTGTGTGGAGAGCTATATCGGGCATGAGTCCGGTGGTGAAGGCGTCAAGCTCGAAGAGCAGCTGTACATTCGTGACGATGGTCAGGTGGAGCTGTTGTCCGACTACCCCTTCGACGAGCGCCTGCTGAGCTAGGCCGTCTGAGTCAGGCCGGTTGAGCCGGGCCTGTTGAGCCGGGCCTGTTGAGCCGGCCCCGGGTAGCTTGCCGACGCGCATCGGCATTACGCGGCATGGCGGCTTTGGTAACATGAGGTCAATTGTGCGGGTGGCTGTCAGCGACGGTCACCCGCTTTGCCATTGTCTCATGGCGAAAGAGAGCCAGATGGCAGCCGTGTGCCGTGAACGTGAGAGTGTGTCGAGAACGTCTATCGTTCATGGGATACCGGTTGCTTCCTGCTCGCCTTTTGCCTTTCGTGAGTGTCGTCTATGCCAACCCCTCTGCCACTGCAGAAACTGCCGCCCTTGAGTTCGCTGAAAGGGTTTGAAGCTGCTGCGCGTCTGCTGAGTCTCCGCGCGGCCGCCGAGGAGCTGAACCTGACGCATCCGGCCATCGCCAACCAGATTCAGCGTCTCGAAGAGAGTCTGGAGGTGAAACTGTTTGCCCGTGAAGGCCGTCATGTGGTGCTGACGGCAGCTGGCGAGCGTTTCTATCCGGTAGTACGTGAAGCGCTGGCGGGCCTGGTGCAAGGCGCCGAGTCTCTGCGCCAGATGCAGCATGCCCAGCCGCTGACGATTCAGGTCTATGTGACGACCTCGATTCGCTGGTTGGCACCTCGCTTGTCGCATTTCCAGGCCATGCATCCTGAAGTCGAGCTCAAGCTGATGACGTGCAGTCTCGGCTGGGAGTTCGATGAGGCCAATGCCGATGTCGGTATCGTCTTTCGCGATGCGCCGCTGGCGGACCACCTGCACTGGCAGCCGTTGTTCGAGTCACGCCTCTTCCCGGTATGCAGCCCCCAGCTGCTGGGCGACGATGCACGCCCGGTTGCCGCGGATGCCTTGAAGACGCTGCCGTTGATCGGGGTCTACACCGAGGGCTGGAATTGGGAGAGTTACTTCGAGGCATTGTCGCTAGGCCCGTGTCCCACCCGCAATTGCATCGTGGTCGACACCCTGGCCGTCGCCCTAGAGATGGCGGCGCGCGGGGAGGGCGTCGCATTGGTCAACGGGCCCTTTGCCGACGATGACCTGGCGAACGGTCGACTCATCAACCCGACCGGACAGGTGACGACCGGGCGCGGTGAATGGGGGGCTGTCTGTCATCGCGAGCTGGAGCGGGATCCGCGCGTCGCGACCCTCCTTGGCTGGCTGGAGGCACAGAGTCGCAGCGTGCCCACCTGATCCGCCAGAGCGAGAGCTGTCACGTGACAACGCCACCTTCGGGTGGCGTTTTTTGTTTCCGGGTTCTGACTTCTGGGTTCTGTGTTCTGAGTTATGGGGGGGCTGGGCATCTGGCATCTGCCGGTTGATCGCTGTTTGCCATTTGCTGTTCGTTCGGAGACGTGGGGTCTGGGGGCTTACAAAAATTGTTACCAATCACCAAATTCTTATGAATTGTTGGCAGGCAGGTCGGCCAGTAGGGTGAGCTTCAAGATGACATGGGCCACGACGGACAGGATTCCACTCCGTCCCAACCCTGTGCAGTACACCGGACAGCCAGCAGGCAGACAGCAAAGAGGACAGCACATGAAAGTCGGATTCATCGGTCTCGGTAACGTGGGTGGCAAGCTGGCAGGTAGTCTGCTGCGCAATGGACATGACGTCACCGTGCGTGACCTTGACCCGGAAGCCGCCAAGCCTTTCCTCGCGCAGGGTGCCAAGTGGGCGGATTCTTCCAAGGAACTCGCCGAAGCCAACGACATGGTCATCACCTGCCTGCCGTCTCCGGCTGCCTGCAGCGCCGTGATGGAAAGCGACGACGGCATCATCGCCGGTCTGCGTGAAGGCAAGATCTGGCTCGAGATGAGCACTACCGACGACGGCGAACTGCGTCGTATCGCCGACAAGGTGCTGGCCACCGGTGCCAAGGCACTGGAAGCGCCGGTCTCCGGCGGCTGCCACCGCGCTGCCACCGGCAATATCTCCATCTTCGTCGGCGGTGACCGCGAATCCTTCGAGCAGGTGCTGCCGGTGCTGACCAACCTGGGGCGTCGCGTTCTGCACACCGGGGAGCTGGGTACCGCCTCCGTGCTCAAGGTGATGACCAACTATCTGGCCACCGCCAACCTGTGCGCCGTCGCCGAAGCCCTGACCGTCTGCAAGAAGGCCGGCATGGACATGAACACCACCTACGAGGCGATCAAGATTTCCTCGGGCAACTCCTTCGTCCACGAGACCGAGTCCCAGGTCATCCTGAACGGAAGCCGCAACATCAGCTTCACCATGGATCTGGTGCTCAAGGATGTCGGCCTGTTCGACACCCTGGCCAAGAACCTGGATGTGCCGCTGGAAATCTCCCCGATGCTGATGGACATCTTCCGCGATGGTCAGGAACGCTTCGGTCCGCGTGAGTGGTCCTCCAACATCATCCGTCGTCTCGAGGAAGCCGCCGATGTCCGTGTGCTCGGCACCGGCTTCCCGGCAGAGCTGACCGATGACGAGCCGGAAGAAGTCGGCTACGAAGTCGGCGTTACCGGCCGCAGCTGAGCCGTGAAGACTGCCCCGGAGCGCCGTGCGAATGGCCTCCGGGGCATTTGCGTTTGAGACTCACCCTCAGGGAAAGTGTTATCTCCCACCAGCAACGAGAGGTCTGGCATGCAACATCACGACAACTTCTACATCAATGGCCACTGGCAGGCACCCTTCGGGCGCGAGCGCATGGAGGTCATCAATCCGGCCACCGGCGAGCTGTGCGCCAGTGTGCCGCGCGCCGGTGAGCAGGATGTGGAGGCTGCCATCATGGCAGCACGTCAGGCGCTGCCTGCCTGGTCCACGACATCCGCGCAGGAACGCCACGATATCCTGATGGCGGCAGCGGATGAGATGCAGCGTCGCTTCGATGAGCTGCGCGACGTGCAGGTGCTCACCATGGGTTGCCCGGTGCAACTGGCCGGCGCGCTGCACGTGGAAGGTCCCATCGAAGGCATGCGTTACTACGCCGAGCGTGCCTTCCAGATGGAAGAGGACGAGCGCAAGGGCGATGTGACCCTGATGCGCGAGCCCATCGGTGTCTGCTCGCTGATCAACCCGTGGAACTATCCGCTGCATCAGTTGATCGGCAAGCTGGCCCCGGCGTTGGCGGCAGGCTGCACCGTGATCGCCAAGCCGGCGGAGCAGACGCCGCTGCAGGACTTCATCATGGCCGAGATCTTCGAGAAGGTCGGTCTGCCTGCTGGCGTCTTCAATGTGGTGACGGGCGAGGGCAGCGAGATCGGCCCGGTGATGTCCGGCCATCCGCAGGTCGACATGGTGTCCTTCACCGGCTCGACCATTGCCGGTAGCAAGGTCGCCGAGAGTGCCGCGCCTACCGTCAAGCGGGTCTGTCAGGAACTGGGCGGCAAGTCGCCGTTGCTGGTGACGGAAGATGCCGACCTGGCCACGGCCGTGCGCTTGAACGTCGAGAACGTGATGGCCAATACCGGCCAGACCTGCGACGCCTTCACGCGTCTGCTGGTGCCGCGTTCGCGCATGGAAGAGGCGACCCGTCTGGCGGTCGAGATCGCCAATGAGCAGGTGGTGGGTGACCCGAATGATCCGGCGACCACCATGGGGCCGCTGGTCTCCCAGCGTCAGCGCGAGCGGGTGCTTGATCTGGTGCAGCGGGCAATCAACGATGGTGTCGAGCTGGCGCTGGGTGGCGTCGAGCCGCCCGAAGGGCTCGAGAAGGGCTGCTATGTGCGGCCGACCATCTTCACCAATGTCAGCAATGAAATGGAGATCGCCCGTGAGGAGGTCTTCGGCCCGGTGCTGTGCATCCTGCCCTACGACGACGTGAAGCAGGGGATCGCCATCGCCAATGACAGCGTCTATGGCCTGTCATCTGCGGTCTATGCGCGTGACGCCAAGGCAGCATTGCCGATCGCCCGCTGCATGCAGGCAGGGCAATGCTATCTGCAAGGGGCAGAGTTCTCCTTCGATGCGCCCTTCGGTGGCTACAAGCGTTCCGGCAACGGCCGTGAATGGGGCGACGAAGGCCTGGCGGAATATGTCGAGGTCAAGGCACTGCTCGGTGCGCCGGTCATCTCCTGACAGGAGGCGAATGACGCCGCCGTGATGCCACGCAAGATACCCGTGATTCGTGAGGCCAGGCTGGCCTTGTGAATCACGGGTATCTTGCATTCGCGCCATCGACAAAAGACACCCTCAAGGCGCTTGTCGGCTGTCGCGGATGCGCTTCGCTATCAGAGCAACGCCCATCGCGTCTGTCACATCGCTGAGTACTGAAAAATACCTATATGCTCAGTGCTAAAAATACCTATATATAGTGGCAAGACTTTGTGCGGTGCAGCATAACTGGCTCGCCAGGTGCCGTTTTGGACCTCAGATGATGCGCGAGGAGAGCTGACGCGCCGCCTGAACCAGATGCTTGGAGTAGGCGCGAGCCTGCTGCGGATTCAGGCAGTCCTGGCTGATGACGGCACTGATGGCGGCAATGGGCTCGTTGCGCATGTTCAGCACAGGCGCCGCGATACAGCTCAGCTGTCCTTCAGCCTCGCCGCTGGACACCGCATATCCCAGGCGTTGTGCGCGTTCAAGCTCGGCATCCATCTCGTCACGGCGTTCGGCCAGGCCGGGCGTGCTCCGCGTTGCAGCTTCCAGATACAGTTGGCATGAGGCATCGGGGCGCATGGCGAGAATCGCCTTGCCGGCGGCACAGGCGTGCTGGGCCATGGTCTTGCCGATGTAGAGGTTGTAGCTGCCACTGCCGGAGGCATCGACCTTCGAGATCACCACCACCTGATCCCCGATGGGGATACACAGGAAGATCGAGCGGTGAATCTCGTTCTTGAGAATCTCGGCGATGGGGTAGAAGACCGGAATCAGGCTCTGCTTGTTGTAGATCGTCGAGGAGATCTGGAAGATGCGCGAGCCGATGCAGTAGGACTTCTTGCGACCGGGATCGTGGGCGACCAGCTGATGGTGCAGCAGGGAGTTGATCACGCGGTGTCCGGTGGCAGGCGAGATGCCGGTGGACTCGCAGATTTCCGAGAGCGTCAGCGGGTAGGAGGCTGCCGCAAGCAGATCCAGAATCATGACACTGTGGTCGACGGCAGGGGCTTTGGTCTTCTCGTGATTCATGAACGCGGGGACACTCCGAAACGCGAATCTCGGTCACAGGCGGCGTGCATCCGGGACTGTGACACCTTGACGACGGATGAACGATGCCACACACGGCATCTCTCATGCGCTGAAAATAAAACGGCCCATAGGGTACCAGACCCATGGGCCGTGCGCGGGATTGGTGGCTGACCTCGACTCACTCGGCGTGATCGGCCAGCACCAGGTCCGCGCCTTTTTCCGCCACCATCATCACCGGCGCATTCAGATTGCCGGAGGTGATATTGGGGAAGATGGCGGCATCGATGACGCGCAGCCCCGCCACACCATGCACCTTCAGCCGGCTGTCGACTACGGCGTTCGCCTTGTCTGGGCCCATCGCGCAGGAGCCACACAGGTGGTAGATGGAGCCACCCTGGGAGCGGAAATACGCAAGCATGCTGTCCTCGTCGTGGACCGTCTCGGCCGGGGCGACCTCGCACTCGGTGATGGCCTTGAGAGCGGGCGCGCCCATCAGCTTGCGCACCAGTCGACTGCCCTGAATTACCTCATCGATATCCTTCTGGGTACTGAGGTAGTTGGGGCAGATCGTCGCCGGGGCTGCCGGGTCTGCCGAGGACAGTGAAATGCTGCCACGGCTGGTCGGTCGGCAGGAATTGAAGGCCAGCAGGAAGCCGGAATACGGCTCCGGCGTCAGCTTGGCCTTCGGGTCGTTGGGAATCTGGTAGGACATCGGATTGAAGTAGAGCTGGATGTTCGGCTCTGACTCCGCTTCGCTGCCTCGGAAGAACCCTCCGGCCTGATTCACGCTCATGCCCAGCGGCCCGCTGCGATTGACCAGGTACTGCAGTCCCGCCTTGGCCTGACCCCAGAAGGACGCGAAGTCGTCATTCAGCGTGGTGCGATTGGCGCGGTAGTAGTAGCTGGCGCACAGGTGGTCCTGCAGATTCTGACCGACGGCCGGCAGGTCTACCTGTGTCTCGATACCATGCGTGGCCAGCGCCTCACGCTCGCCGATCCCCGAAAGCTGCAGCAGCTTCGGGGAATCCACCGCGCCAGCGCAGAGAATGACTTCGCGACGCGCCGTCACCTCGATGACCTCGTCATCAAGCCGGTAGATGACACCCGTGGCGCGCTTGCCGCCATCGGGCGCCTCTTCCAGCATCACGCGCTCCACCCGACAGATATGCTTGAGCGTGAGGTTGTCGCGCGACAATGCCGGCTTCAGGTAGGCGGTATTGCTGGAATCTCGCTGTCCCTTGCGGATATTGGCCTCATAGATGCCAGCACCCTCGAAGTGCTCGCCGTTGAAATCATCATTGAGCGTGTAACCCAGCTCGCTAGCACCTTCCAGCCACGACTGACAGATCGGGTGTGCGCCATGTTTGAGTGGCGTGATGCCGATCGGCCCCTGGCCGGAGCGATACTCGGTGTCGCCATCCGGGTGGCATTCAAGACGCTTGAAGTAGGGCAGTACCTCGCGATAGGACCAGCCGTCGTTGCCGACGCGCGCCCAGTCATCGAAGTCCGAGGCCTGGCCCCGGACATAGATCATCGCATTGATGGAACCGGAGCCACCCTGCACCTTGCCGCGGGGGGTATAGATCTTGCGGCCCCCCATCGCGGCTTCTTCCTTGCTGTAATACATGTAGTTGTAGGTCGGGTTGTAGTAGGTCTTGGCGAACCCGACCGGCACCTTGATCCAGGGCGAGGTGTCCTTGCCGCCGGCCTCCAGCAGCAACACGCTGTGGCGTCCGCTGGCGCTAAGCCGGTTGGCGAGGATGCATCCCGCCGACCCGGCACCGACAATGATGAAATCGTATTGCATCAGCGTTACGCCTCCGGCTTGCGCTTCCAGTCGGTGCTGGACTGTTCCTTCACGTCATAGGGACGCGGGTCCATGCTCAGGTGAAGGGCCCGGCCGGTGTAAGGTGAATTGGCCTTGACCACGTCCATGTTCAGCTCGACCCCCAGGCCCGGCTTGGCGGAGGGGATGATGTAGCCATCACGCCACTCGATCTTCTCCTTGAGCACATCGGCGTGGAAGCCATCCCAGGTGCCGATGCTTTCCTGAATCAGGAAGTTGGGCGTGGCGGTCGCCAGCTGGATACTGGCCGCGGCGCCGACAGGGCCATTGTAGAGATGCGGGGCGATCTGGGCGTAATAGGTTTCTGCCAGCGCTGCAATCTTCTTGCCTTCCAGAATGCCGCCGACGCGTCCCAGGTTCATCTGCAGGATGGAGGCCGCGTTGTTCTTGAGCACATCGTGGAATTCGTACTTGGTGGTCAGGCGCTCGCCGGTCGCGACCGGAATGGAGGTGTGGTCTGCCACACGCGCCATGGCCTCGCTCTGTCCCGGCGGTATCGGCTCTTCCAGCCACAGCGGGTCATAGGGCTCGAGATACTTGGCGAGACGAATGGCAGACGCCGGTGTCATCTGGCCGTGGGTGCCGAACAACAGATCACAGCTGTTGCCGACCGCTTCGCGGATGCGGCGGCAGAAGGTGGCGCTCTTGTCCATGCCTTCCAGAGACAGCATCTGGCCGGAGTAGGCGGTGTAGGGGCCGGCCGGGTCGAACTTCAGCGCGGTGAAGCCCTTCTCGCGGTTTTCCAGTGCGCATTCGACAGCCAGCTCGACGTTGTCATAGTCGTAGTTGCCGCGTGCATCCTTGGGGTACAAGTAGGTGTAGGAGCGCAGCTTGTCGTGGACCTTGCCACCGATCAGCTCATACACCGGCAGACCGGCCGCCTTGCCGACGATGTCCCAGCAGGCCATCTCGAGACCGCTGAGCACACCCATCATGGTGAGGTCAGGGCGTTGGGTGAAGCCACTGGAGAAGGCTTCGCGGTACAGACGTTCAATATGATGCGGGTTCTTGCCTTCCAGATAACGCGAGAAGACATCGGCGATCGCCTTGCTCATGACTTCCGGGTGGAAGGTGGCGGCATAGACTTCACCGACCCCTTCGATGCCGCAAGCGGTACGCAGCTGAACGAAGATCCAGTACATGCCGCCGACGTGGGGCGGCGGAGTGGCGACGATGTGTGTCTCGCAACTGACAACTTTCATGGTGGCAGGCCTTTCAGTGGTCACTGGCTAGCAGGAGATTGTGGATGCGCACTGCCTAGCATGCCGTCATTCGACGCCAACAGCGCGCTTCCGGAAAGAAATGGGGTAGGGCGTCAGCGCCTCCGGGGGAGAGGGTTCCCCGAAGGCGTGACAGGTAAGACGGAATGGCGTGATCAGTAGTTCATCACGACCAGACGGGTCTGGGTGTAGTCGAGCATGCCGTGCTTGCCATCATCACCGCCCAGGCCAGAGCGCTTCCAGCCGGCGTGGTAGCCCTGGTAGGGGTCCGCCGGGGTGCGGTTGATGTAGAGCTCGCCGGCTTCGATGTTGTTGGCGACCTTCATGGCGGTGCGATAGTTCTCGGTGAAGACCACGGAGGCCAGACCGAACTGGTGGTCATTGGCCAGTGCCAGCGCTTCATCCACATCGCTGTAGGTCAGCACCGGCAGTACCGGGCCGAAGATCTCTTCCTGCACGATCTCCATGTCCTGACGGCAACCGGTCAGCAAGGTCGGCGGGTAGAAGTGACCCTTGCCCTCGGGGATATAGCCGCCGATTTCCAGAGTGGCGCCGTCATCGATGGCGCGTTCCACCATCTGATGGATGTTGAGACGCGAATTCTCGTTGATCAGCGGCCCCATCAGGCTGGCATCTTCCAGACGGTTGCCGAACTTGACGCCTTCCATCTGCTGCTTCAGCTGGGCGACGAAATCGTCATAGACGGATTCGTGCACATATACACGCTCGATGGCGGTACACAGCTGGCCACAGTTGGTGAGGGTAGAGGCCGCGATCTGTGCCGCTGCCTTGGCCAGGTCGGCATCCGGCTCGACGATGGCCGGTGACTTGCCGCCCAGTTCCAGTGAAGACTTGGCGATGTTGACCTGGGAATATTCCAGCACCTTGCGACCGGCGCCGACGCTGCCGGTCAGGGTGATCATGCCCACCTTGGGGTGAGTGCAGACGGCTTCTGCGGTGCCGTGGTCCATCGCCAGGATGTTGACGATGCCTGCCGGAATGCCGGCATCCTGAATCGCCTTGGCGATCTCGAAGGCGGAGGTCGGGGTGTTGTTGCTCGGACGCACGACCACGGCGTTGCCGGTGATCAGCGCCGGGGCGATCTTGCGCAGCAGGGTGAACACCGGGTAGTTGAACGGAATCAGGCAGGCCACGACGCCGATGGGCTCACGCTGCAGCAGCAGGCTTTCATTGGGAGTGTCGCTGGGGACGATCTCGCCCTCGATACGACGTGCCCACTCGGCGTGGTAGCGCGTGATGTCGGCGGCGTAGATGGCTTCATTGGTGGCGTCTTCCAGGCTCTTGCCGGACTCATCTGCCAATGCCTGGCCGATGGCATCCTTGCGCGCCATCAGCGCCTCGGCAAGCTTGTGCATGTAGCCGGCACGCTCGGTGCTGGTCTTGGCACGCCAGTCCTTCTGCGCCTTGGCCGCAATGCTCACCGCTTCAAGCGCTTCGTCAGTGGTTGCTGCCTGCACCTGACCTACCAGTGCTTCGGTGGCCGGGTTGTAGACCGAAATCATCTCGCCCTGGGATGAGGCGACGAATTCGTTGTTGATGAAGTTCTTGTCAGTGCGCATGCATCACTCCTCCTGAATTTGGCCTACAGGCTATGAAGTGACGCCAAAGGTGTCAAACTGTTTTTCACATGTAGAAATAGATTTCCGTATATGGAATTTTTTCAGGAGTTATGGTTGGGAGAGTACTGCTGGTGGGAATGGCGTGAAGGTGATTTCGTACGCCATTGCCTACCCATGGCCATCAGTCTGGAAACAGGGAAATCAGCGTCCTGTCAGTGCGTTCAGCAACAACTGGTCATCCTTGTTGCCGGGTACTCCAGCGTTTCCGCGTTCAAGGTTTCATTGAAAGTCTTTCTCCGCGCCGCGGGTTTTTCAGCCACGCAGCGAAAGATAGTGTCAGTCACTTCCCGAGACAGACCTGCTGCCACGTGACGCAACAGCTCTTGCCGTTGGGCCGATGACAACCACTGACTAAAAGGGGCATCTCCATGCTCACCTTGATCGTGAAATTTGACGTCAAGCCCGAACAACTCGCTACCTTCAAGCAGGCCTTGGCTGACAACAAGCTGGGCTCAGCGGCTGAACCGGGGATGCTGGAAATGCGTTTCTTCGCGGCCAAGGATTCTCCCACCGCCATCCACGCCTGTGAGCTCAACCAGGCGGCTGTCATGAAATCCTGCAGCGTCAGCGGCACATAAGCTGGCAGGCCAGTGCGAGTCACGCGAATGTGATAGTTTCTGGAGCATCCAGCCGTTTGTCGGCGCAGAGTCCCGGGCATTTTCTTCGCCGGCGGGGCAAGCGGCGCCATGTTATTACCCGGTAGTGGCAACCCTCTTCATCTTTGGTCAGGACTCCTCGTCATGAGTGATGCGTATTACCTCCACCTTACCGATCGCCTGCGCGAACAGCTGAAGGATCCTGATGCCTTTGAAGAGGGGCGTTTGCCTTCTGAACGAGTGCTGGCCGAGCGCTTCGATACCACGCGCGTGACGTTGCGTCAGGCGTTGGGGCAGCTGGAGGGAGAAGGGCGCATTCATCGCAGCAATCGCCGTGGGTGGTTCGTGTCGCCGCCACGGCTGGATTACGACCCCACGCGTGACTCCGGCTTCAATGACTATGTGACGGCGCAGGGGCGGCGGCCACGCACGGAAGTGCTGCTGACCGATGTTCAGGCCTACCCACCGGCTGCGCAAGCGCTTGGCCTGGCCGCCCAGACACCGCTCTATCATATTCGCCGCCGGCGTTTCGTGGATGAGCGCGCAGTGCTCAGCGAGTCGATGTGGGTGGTGCCGGAGCGCGCCCCGGGACTGCTCGAGGAGGGCCAGTTCGGGGTGTCACTGTGGGCGGAGCTGCGCGGGCGCTACGGCCTGACGCTGGCCCATCGTGAGCTGCGCTTCTATTCCGAGTCGCTGGGGGAGCAGGCCGCCCGGGAGCTGGGGGTCGCCATGGGCAGCCCCGGTCTGACCGTGCGTCGCGCTACCTTCGATGAGCAGCATCGTCCCATCGGCTATGACGAAGAGCGCTGGCTGCACAATGCGCTGTGCATCACCGTCACGCTCAAGAACAAGCCCTGAGCCCGCGCTGCAGGGACGCTATATGAGGTAACACTGTTTCACCGGGACTTCAACTGACTGTCACGGGGGTGTCATTCGGCCCGCCCATACTCTTGGTATATACCAGATGGCGAGAGCCATTCATTCCAAGCGTTGGAGAGTCCCGATGTCCTTCTTGACCCGTTCCTTCCTCACCCGTTCCTTGCTGGCCAGTGCTGTTGGTCTGGTCGTTTCCCTCAATGCCCAGGCGGCCACCGAGCTCACTGTCTATACCGCGGTGGAGTCCGATGATCTGCAGAAATATGCCGAACGCTTCCAGCAGGCGCACCCGGATATCGACATCAAATGGGTACGCGACTCCACGGGCGTGATCACCGCACGATTGCTTGCCGAGAAGGACAACCCGCAGGCGGATGTGGTGTGGGGCCTGGCCGCGACCAGCCTGCTGGTGCTCGAGAAGGAAGGCATGCTGTCGCGTTATGCCCCCAAGGGAGTCGAGGCGCTGGATAGCAAGTTCGTCGACCCCGCCTACCGTGATGGCCAGGACCCGTCCTGGGTCGGGATGGACGCCTGGGTCGCCTCGCTCTGCTACAACACCGTCGAAGGTGAGCGACTGGGAGTGCCCAGGCCGACGTCCTGGGAAGACCTCACGCGTCCCGAGTTCAAGGGCCACGTGATCATGCCCAACCCGAGTTCTTCCGGTACCGGCTATCTGGATGTCGCCAGCTGGTTGCAGCTGTGGGGTGACGAGGGCGGCTGGGAGTACATGGACCGCCTGCACGACAACATTGCCCGCTACACCCACTCAGGCTCCGCGCCCTGCAACCTGGCCGGTTCCGGCGAGGCCGTGGTCGGTGTGTCCTTCGCCTTCCGAGGCGCGCGCCTCAAGGCACAGGGCGCACCGGTGGACCTGGTCTTCCCCGAGGAAGGGCTGGGCTGGGACATGGAAGCCGCGGCGATCATGAAGGGCACCGACAAGCGTGAGGCGGCGCAGACACTGATGGATTGGGCAGTCTCCAAGCCGGCCAATGAACTCTACAACGAAGGCTATGCGGTCGTGGCCTATCCAGGGGTGGCCAAGCCGATCGAGCATTATCCGGCCAATATCACCGAGATGATGATCGAGGCTGACTTTGCCAAGGCGGCCAACCAGCGGGATGCAGTGCTCGCCGAATGGCAGCGCCGTTACGACGGCAAGTCCGACAGTCAGTAAGTCACGCCCAGCCACCTTCGTCATTGCCCCGGCGCCTTGCGCCGGGGTCGGGAGTTTCTCGCATGTCTCTTGTGACCGCACCCCCGCGTCATCACGCCTCGCGCCAAGCGCCGCCAGCGACTGCCGGCGCCTCGCCTCGCGCGGTCTCCGGCCCTGCAGCCCGGGCGCCTGCGCGTGACGCAGCGCCTCAGGCACTCACCACGCGTTCTGCGTCGTCAGACAGCATTCACCTCAAGATCAGCGGCCTCACCAAGCGCTATGGCCAGTTCACGGCCCTGAGCGAGATCGACCTCGCGATCCGCGAAGGCGAGTTCGTGTGCTTCCTCGGCCCCTCCGGCTGTGGCAAGACCACCTTGCTGCGCGCCATCGCCGGGCTTGCGCCGCAGAGCGAAGGCACCATCCACCAGCGCGGCCAGGACATCTCACGGCTGCCGCCGCAGGCGCGCGACTTCGGCATCGTCTTCCAGTCCTATGCGCTGTTCCCCAATCTCACCGTGTTCGACAACGTGGCCTATGGGCTGCGCAATCGGCGCGATGCGCGTGACGCGATGCGCCGCCGCGTGACGGAGCTGCTCACCCTGGTGGACCTGGCCGGCAGTGAAGGCAAGTATCCGGCGGCCCTGTCCGGGGGCCAGCAGCAACGCGTGGCACTGGCGCGGGCGCTGGCGACCGAGCCGGGGCTGCTGTTGCTCGATGAGCCACTGTCGGCATTGGATGCGCGCGTACGCCTGCATCTGCGCAGTCAGATCAAGGCGCTGCAGGCACGGCTGGGCGTCACCACCATCATGGTGACCCACGACCAGGAAGAGGCCCTGGCCATGGCGGACCGCATCGTGGTGATGAACCATGGTGTGATCGAGCAGATCGGCACTCCCGCCGAGATCTACCGTCAGCCGGCGAGCGCCTTCGTGGCCGAATTCATCGGCAGCATGAACTTCCTGCAATGCTGTCCCGAAAACGCCAGTACTTTGCGTCTGGGCCAGCAGCGTCTGGAATGCGCGGCGCATGATCTTGAGGGGCTGGATCAGGCGCGTCTGGCCATTCGCCCGGAAGCCGTCTCGCTGTGCGCAGTGGGTGAGGGGCTGTCGGCGCAGGTGGAGCACGTCGAGTTTCTCGGCGCCTTCCTGCGTATCACTCTGACGCTTGAGGGCTGTGGGCAGACACTGTCGGCGGATGTGGCGCTCAAGGACAGCGAGTCACTGGGCGTGCGGGTCGGTGCCCGGGTGGGGGTGCGTCTGCCCTCCGAGGCGATCCGCCTGTATCCGCTGGTGGAGGCGCAGGCATGATGGCGCGCGCATTGCCCTTGTCGGGTCGGCTATCAGGCGAGTCCGGCTTGCGTCTGTTGATGTTGCTGCTGGCCCTGGCGCTGCTGGTCATCGGGCTGCTGTTGCCGCTGGCCACCATGCTGATCAAGAGCGTGCAGGACCGCAGTGGCGACTTCGTCGGCCTGGCCAACTTCGCGCGCTATGTGCAGACGCCGGCGCTGGTCGGCTCGATCATCAATTCCGTCAGCATCGCGCTGATCAGTACCCTGACGGTGGTGAGTCTGGCGTTCCTGTGCGCGTACGGCATCACCCGCACCTGCATGCCGGGCAAGCGCGTCTTCCGCATGCTGTCCATCCTGCCGCTACTGGCTCCGTCACTGCTGCCAGCCATCAGTCTGGTGTATCTGTTCGGCAATCAGGGCTGGTTCAAGGATGTGCTGCTGGGGGAGAGCATCTACGGCCCCATCGGCATCGTGATGGGCATGACCTTCTGGATCTTCCCGCATGCGCTGATGATCATGATGACGGCGCTCAGCAACAGCGATGCCCGTCTCTATGAAGCCGCGGACGCGCTGGGAACGCCCAAATGGCGCAGCTTTCTGACCATCACCTTGCCGGGCGCGCGCTACGGCATCATCTCCTGCGCCTTCGTGGCCTTCACGCTGGCGATCACCGATTTCGGCGTGCCGAAGATCATCGGCGGGCAGTTCAGTGTGCTGGCCACCGATGTCTATCGTCAGGTGGTGGGGCAGCAGAACTTCCAGATGGGCGCGGTGGTCAGCGTCATCCTGCTGTTGCCGGCCTTGCTGTCCTTCGCGGTGGACCGCTGGATCCAGCGCCGTCAGGTCGCACAGCTCTCGGCGCGCGCCGTGCCCTGGCAGCCGACACCAAGCCCGCTGCGTGACTGGGTCTTCGCGCTGCTCTGCTATGGCGTGGCCGCCGCGATTCTGGCCGTGATCGGCACCGCCATCTATGCCTCGCTCGTACAGTTCTGGCCCTACAACCTGAGCTTGACCCTGGATCACTACGCCTTCAAGGCGCTGGCGGGCGGTGGCTGGGACGCGTGGCTCAACTCGCTGACGCTGGCCTTCTGGGTCACCTTGATCGGCACGCTGGTCATCTTCTTCAACGCCTGGCTGACCGAGAAGAGTCAGGGCTATCGCCCGCTGCGCCAGGGGCTGCACTTCATGGCGATGATGCCGATGGCCGTGCCGGGCATGGTGCTGGGTCTGTCCTACATCTTCTACTTCAACCAGGCCGACAACCCGCTGAACTGGATCTACGGCACCTTCGCGATTCTGGTGCTCAACACCCTGGTGCATTTCTATACCGTCTGCCACCTGACCTCGGTGACTGCGCTCAAGCAGCTTGATCCGGAATTCGAGGCGGTCGGTGCCTCACTCAAGGTGCCGTTCTGGAAGACCTTCTGCCGCATCACCTTGCCGGTGTCTCTGCCGTCAGTGCTGGATATCTCGGCCTATCTGTTCATGAACGCGATGACGACCGTCTCGGCAGTGGTATTTCTCTACAACAGCGATACCCGACTGGCCTCCATCGCGGTGATGCATCTCGACGAAGCCGGGCACTTCGCCAGCGCGGCCGCCATGGCAGTGCTGATCTTCTTCACCTGTCTGGGCGTCAAGCTGCTGCATGCGGTGGTCAGTCATCTGCTGTTGACCCGTGCCCAACGCTGGCGACAGGCGACCTGATTACGCCGTTGGCCGTCTTTTTTTTGTGCAAATTAACTGGTATATACCAATGAGTATTCAACATCCGTACCTGCTGACTCCCGGTCCCTTGACCACCAGTGCGAGCGTCAAGGCCGCCATGATGAAGGACTGGGGCTCCTGGGATCAGGACTTCAACACCAAGACCGCCGAGATCTGCCAGCAGTTGCTCCGCTGTGCCAATGCCAGTGAGCACCATGAGTGCGTGCCGATGCAGGGCAGCGGTACCTTCGCGGTCGAGGCGACGCTGGGCAGTCTGATCGAGCCGACGAGTACGACGCTGGTGCTGGTCAATGGCGCCTATGGCAAGCGTCTGGTCAGTCTACTGACCCGTATGGGGCGTGACTGCGACGTGCTGGCGTGGGGCGATGCCGAGGCGCCGTGTGCCAAGGCCGTGGCCGACAGACTCGCGGCAAGGCCCGAGATCGGTCATGTCGCCATGATTCACTGCGAGACAAGCTCCGGGATGCTCAATCCAGTGGCGGACATCGCCGAGGTGGTGGCAGCACACGGTCGTGAGCTGATCCTCGATTCGATGAGTGGCTTCGGGGCATTGGAGGTCGATGCGCAACGTATTCCGTTTCTGGCGCTGATCTCATCGGCCAACAAATGCTTCGAGGGGGTGCCGGGGCTCGGCTTCGTGATCGCCCGGCGTGATGCGCTGCAGGCGGCACAGGGGCGTAGCCACTCACTGTCGCTGGACCTGCACGATCAATGGCAGTACCTCAAGCGCACCGGCCAATGGCGTTATACCCCGCCGACTCACGTGGTGGCGGCGTTTCACCAGGCGCTGAAGGAACACGCCGAGGAGGGCGGCGTCGCGGGTCGCCACGCCCGGTATCACGCCAACATGCAGCGACTGGTGGCAGGCATGCGTCAGCGCGGCTTCACGACCCTGCTCGACGATGCCTGGCTGTCGCCGATCATCACCACCTTCCTGAGCCCGGCACACCCGGACTTCGACTTTTCACGTTTCTACGCCGAGCTCAAGGCACGTGGCTTCATCATCTACCCGGGCAAGCTCACCGACGTGGAGAGCTTCCGCATCGGCAGCATCGGGCAGCTGGATGTCCGCGTGATGGATCAACTTTTGGCCGCCGTGGATGACGCGCTGGCCACCCTGGGTGTCGACGATGCCCGCCCGTGCGCTGACGCTGTCGCACTCAACTGACTGGAGAACTGTCATGCAATATCACACCCCGGATCGTCTGCAGGCTGCCATCTTCGATTGGGCCGGCACCCTGGTGGATTTCGGCTCCTTCGCGCCGACCCAGATCTTCGTCGAGGCCTTCGCGGAAATCGGCGTGGCCATCAGTCTGGAAGAGGCGCGCGGCCCGATGGGCATGGGCAAATGGGAACACATCCGCACCCTGTGTGATGACCCAGCGATCGCGGCCCGTTTCGAGGCAGCCTGTGGCCACGCCCCGAGTGATGCCGATGTCACGGCGCTTTATGAGCGCTTCATGCCGCTGCAGATCGACAAGATCGGGGCGCACTCCGCCCTGATTCCCGGCGCGCTCGAGGTCATCAACGGGTTGCGCGACAAGGGCATCAAGATCGGCTCCTGCTCCGGCTACCCCCGCGAGGTGCTCGAGCAGGTGGTCGCACGGGGCAAGGGCAATGGGCTGGTGGTGGACCATGTCGTGGCCACCGATGAAGTGCCCAAGGGGCGACCCTCTCCGGCGCAGTCTCTGGCCAATGTCATTGCGCTGGGCATCACTGACGTGGCGGCCTGTGTGAAGGTGGATGACACGGCGCCGGGGCTGCTGGAAGGTCGCAGCGCCGGCATGTGGACAGTCGCGTTGACCTGCTCCGGCAACGCCATGGGGCTGGATCACGCAGCGTTCATGGCCCTGTCAGAGGCAGAGCTCAACGAAAGGCGCAGCGCCATCGAGGCCCAGTTCGCGCCGTCCGGTCCGCACTTCATGATCGACACCATTGCGCAGCTGTCCGAGGTGATCAGCGAGATCGAGGCGCGTCTGGCGCGCGGCGAGCGCCCCTGACAGCCTGGCGACGGGGCGGCGACGCCAGGCCTGGCGCTGCACTGCCTGTCACCTCGCTCGCCCACCTTGATCTACCATTTCACCCCACCACTTCACTCCACCCCTTCAGGCGCCAGCCTCGGGTCCTTGCACAAGGCCTTGAGGCTGGCGTCTTCTCGCAAAAGGTAAGGACATATGCTCATTGGCGATTGCCGCCTGGTTGCCCTGAAAGCCCGTAATTTCCGCATGCCTGTCCGCATGCCCGTCTCCATGCACGGGCAAGCTCACTCTCAAGCCCAATTTCATGTTCAGGCCCAATCTCATGTTCAAGCTCAAGCTCAAGCTCAAGCTCAAGGCCACACGATTGCCGTGAGTGCCTCTTGAGCCCACTGGCGCTGGGACTCATCCTGATCTCGGTCTGTCTGCATGCGGGCTGGAATCTGCTCGGCAAGGGGCGGGCGCCGTCGCTGGCCTTCTTCATGCTGGCCATGGCCAGTGGTGCGCTGATCTTTGCGCCGCTGCTGGGGTTGGGGCCGTCGTTTGCCGTGCTGCCCGCTGAATTCTGGGGCTGGCTGGTGGCCACCGGACTCTGTCAGGTGCTCTACATGGGCGGACTTGCCTGGGCCTATGCGCGCGGCGAGGTCAGTGTGCTGTATCCCATCGCGCGGGCCTTGCCGGTGGTGTTGGTGCCGCTGGTGTCGCTGAGTCTGCTGAGCAGTCAGGCACTTACGGCGTTGGATCTGGTCGGCATGGGGCTGATCGTACTCGGCGCGTTGGTGCTGCCCTTGAGCAGTCCGCAGGGCCTGCGCCCCTCGACCTACCTGACCCCGGCACTGGGGTTCGCGCTGCTGGCAGCAGTCGGCACCACCGGCTATTCGCTGATCGACAAGCAGGCGCTGGATATCATGGTGAGTGTCGGTTACTCGCCCACCTCGGCGGGCGCTGTCTTTCTGGTGTTGCAGGCCATCATGACCGTCGCCTGGGGCGCGCTGCTGGTGATGTTGCTGCCGGCAGAGCGTCGCCGCCTGCCTGCGCTATGGCGGGGGGAGCGGGGCAGCATGGTGCTGACCGGCGTGATGGTGATGGCGACCTATGGGCTGGTGCTGGTTGCCATGACGCTGACGGCGGAGGTCAGCCTCGTCGTTGCAATGCGTCAACTGTCGATCCCGCTGGGCGTGATGCTCGGGGTGCTCTGGTTGCGCGAGCGAGCGGCCATCGCCAAGTGGATCGGCATCGTCATCATGCTGGCGGGACTGTGGACCGTTGCGCTGGTGTGAGGAAAGGCGTGGCATGAGGCACAAAAAAAGCGAGACAGGCGGCTGCCTGTCTCGCTTTTGTCTTTCTGCGGGCGCTGGCGGGGCATCACGCTGTCGTGAGCCCCTGCACCGCCATGCTTACTTGGCGTCTGCCACCAGCATTTCCAGCGTGGCGCGGGCACCGTTGTCGTGCAGGCTCTTCAGGGCCTTGAGGTAGGCATCGCGGAAGCGCGGCTGGTCGACCAGGTCACCGAATAGTTCACGGTTGTCCAGGAAGGCGGTCGGCTCTTCGCGCTGACGGCTGGCACGCTCCATCAGCTCGTCCTTCAGCGGGTCGACCACATCGATGGTCTCGCCTTGCTCGTCCACGCCTTCGGCATAACGTGCCCAGCTGGCCACGACGGCTGCGGTACGACGCAGTTCGCCATCGGTCTTGAGCTGTGCGTGTGCCACCGGGATCAGGAACTTCGGAATACGGTCGGAGGTCTCGGCGCACAGACGCGCGAGGGTGTCCTTGACTTCTGGGTTGGCGAAACGCTCGATCAGCGTGCGGCAATGGGCGTCGAGATCGATACCCGGCAGCTGAGCCAGCGTCGGGCGAGCTTCCTCGTTCATGTAGCCGAGCAGGAAGTCGACGATCAGCGGGTCGTTGCAGGCTTCATGGGCGTAGCGATAGCCGGCCAGGTAGCCGAAGTAGCACAGCGCCTGGTGACCGGCGTTGAGCAGACGCAGCTTCATCAGCTCATAGGGCTCGACATCTTCCACCGGCTGCACGCCGGCATCTTCAAAGGCCGGGCGGCCATTGGCGAAGTGGTCTTCCAGCACCCACTGGGTGAAGGGCTCGCAGACCACCGGCCAGGCGTCTTCCACGCCGAAACGTGAGGACAGCTCTTCGATGTCAGCCGGCGTGGTCACCGGCGTGATGCGGTCGACCATGGAGTTGGGGAAGGGCACTTCGGCTTCGATCCATGTCGCCAGTTCTGCATCACGTGCGCGCGCGTAGGCAGTGAACATCTTGTGAGCGACGTTGCCGTTGCCTTCGATGTTGTCACAGGACATCACGGTGAACGGGGCGACGCCACGCTCGCGACGACGTGCCAGGGCTTCGGTGATCAGGCCGAAGCTGGTCTTGGCTTCCCCCGGGTTGGCCAGGTCGTGCTGGACGTCGGCGTTCTCGAGATTGAATTCGCCGGTGACCGGGTGGAAGTTGTAGCCACCTTCGGTGACGGTCAGCGAGACGATGCGGATCGCCGGGTCGGCCATCAGCTCGATGACGGCATCCGGGGAGTCCGGGGCAAAGCGGTAATCGATGATGGAACCCACCACGCGCGGCTCATAGTTGCCGTCCGGGTGCTTGAGTACCACGGTGTAGAGGTGGTCCTGCGAGGCCAGGGCTTCCTGCATGCGGCGGTCGCCCGGCATCACGCCGACGCCGACGATGCCCCAGTCCAGCGCCTTGCCCTGATTCATCAGCTCGTCGAGGTACATGGCCTGGTGCGCACGATGGAAACCGCCCACGCCGAAGTGGACGATACCGGCGCTGACCGCAGTGCGGTCATAGTTCGGAGTGGCTACCTTGGCGTCCAGCTGAGTCAGACTGGCATTGGAGAGACGGGTCATGGGGAGGTCTCCTGCCGCGTGTCGCGGTCGAGTCGAGATGGGTAAAGAAAGGGTAGGTCGTAACGGCCAGCGGCGAAGGTCACCCGTGTGATTCAGGCTTCCTTCGCCGCTGGCATGGCAGGGGGCAAGCCCCTGCCGACTCAGCTAGCGGTGGCCGCTTGCTTGGGGGACTGCTTGTTGAACAGCGCCTTGCTGCGCTGCAGCTCCCAGTACGCGAAGATGAAGTAGATGATCGTCGACCAGATGGTCACGTCATAGAACAACTCACGATTCGCTTCGTAGCTGGCCAGGTCCGGGCTGCCGAAGAGTACGCGCAGCGCGAGGACCATCGGCACCGCCAGGCCCAGCACCATCCAGACGGCCTTGATGGCCTTGGTCAGACCCGAAGTGTCCTTGACCGGTGCGTGGTTGGTGGTCTCGGCCTGCTTGGCGTGCAGGGCTTCGACACGCTCCTGGAATTCCCGCTCGGCCGCTTCGGCTTTCGGGTAGGAGTCGGCTGCACCGGCAGATCTGGCCATCAGGGTGTAGAGGATGATGGAGACGAACCAGGTCGGCAGGAACAGGTAGTAGAACGGGATCACGTCGACCGTCTCGAGGCCAAAGCCGAAGATCAGTGACAGCGCCCAGGTTGCCAGTGCCGGCGTGTTGTGCTTCACGCCCTTGTAGCGCGCCCAGTAACGGCTGAAGCCGAGTTTCGGGAACAGGTGATGCTCAGCGAAGATGATCCCGCCGACCGGCACCAGCACCAGGCCCGCATAGGTCAGCAGCGGCAGCATGCTGCGATAGACGAACGGGAAGCAGCTGAGCACGGCAACGCAGATACCCACGGCCAGCGTCGCCTTGTTGCGCGACAGGTTCGGCATGGCCGACTGGGCGGCAAGGCCCGCGCGGTACAGGTTGGCGTTGGCGGTGGTCCAGCCTGCGACGACCACGATAACGAAGCCAGCGGCGCCAAGGGCGTGCAACGCCACTTCGCCCGGTTCCAGCACATCGATGCTGATACCGGCGACGGCTGCGGTGGCCGCGCCCATCAGACCGGCGGAGATCCAGGCGACATAGTGGCCGAACATCATGCCGGTGCTGGTCGCAAGGCCGGAGCGCATACGCTTGGCATAGCGCAGCAGCGCCATGTCGATCAGACCGAAGTGGGAGAAGGTGTTGGCCGCCCAGGAGAAGCCGATGACTTCCCAGATGCCGATGCCCGCTTCGCCCTGGGAGTTGATCCCGGTGAAGACGGTACTGCCGGCGACATCAATGAAACTCGAGAAACTGTTCAGGCTGGTTTCACCAGTGACGGACTCCGCCAGTTCCGGCAGCAGAACCATGCCGCCGACGGTGAACATCAGCATCAGCCACGGGGCACAGATGCTGGCGAATTCGGTCAGGGCGTTGAAGCCATAGACCGCGACCAGCACCACAATGGCCGCCACGGCCAGTGCCAGCAGGATGAACTCGAAGCTGGTGGGATAGGCCTGGGTCTGGGCCGGGATGTCGAACAGCAGCCTGACCGCCGTGGCGGAAACGGTAATCATGGCCGCCGATATGGCGGTGAATATGACCACGTTGGCCCAATTGTAGAGCCGTGACATCGAATCACCGGCAATACGGTGAAGATAGGTGAAGAGGCTCAGACGGGTCTCGATCGCGATTGGCGTCGTGATCAACCAGAAGCTGAGCACTGCGAGGCCATTACCGATCAGCAGGCCCAGCAGGATATCCCAGATACCGGCACCGAGCGCCACGAAGGTGGCACCGATGACGAACTCGGTCGCGGCAACGTGCTCGGCGGCATAGAGACCGGCAAAGTGTGGCCACCGGTGCAGTTTATGACGTGGCACCGGCAGTAGCTCATCGTCCATATGGGCGATCTGCCGATCCAAATCTGGCGCAGTACTGGCCATGATTGGCTCCTGTTTTTTTACGGCTTGTCTTGCTGCTCCTACCCGAGATGTCACGCAGCCGCCTTGGCGATCCTGTCGGCGATGACGAGGGTAGATCGTCTATTATCGATCAAATGACTCAGGTGTGGTGCAAATGATCGGTGAATGGTCATCAAAACGCAAAGCCCGCGTGCTTGAACTTTGGGCTATGACCTCGAGTGATCATGGCTATGGAAGTCAGGAAAGCGCTGAAGGCCGCATGAAATCAGGGCTTGCGCGAGGGTGTCTCGATTCAATGACACGATTCAGCAAAATGAATTTTTCCGTTCTCACACCCCGTTCGGCGCCTGAAGCATTGTGTCCTGGCTAAAACGGCCAACGATCCAGGGCCAGATATCTCACAACTCTGAGGGTGGTCTTGCACCGATGTGGTGCGATCGGCGTACCCGGCATCGTCGCTTTCTTGCCATGCCTCAGCAGTCTCCTGATCGAGGCCCGGGAGTCGAAAGGGGAAATGGGGCAGCGGAGAGGGCAGCGGAAAGGGCAGCGGAAAGGGCAGCGAAAGTCGGGTCGCTGCGAGAGAGCACTATAAAGAGCGCTATAGAGGTGGCGACATATAAAGGTGGGTGTTGGTCAGTGGCGACATCGGTTTCGGCACAATGCGACGGAAAGTGCATGAAATAACGACAAAGAACGAGAAAAATGAGACATCTTGCGGCGTCCCCCAGTTCTCGCTAAGGTTGCGCAACACTGTTTCCTAACCAGGAAGCCCCAACATGACTCCCGGCGCTTGATTGGCGACGGGGCAAGGCGAGGAGGCCAGCCATGCGAACGCGCACACTGACCATTCTGATGATGATATTCACGCTGCTGGGAGCCCCGCTGGCTCAGGCAGGACCGCACGATAGAGGCCATGGGCATCATGACCGTGGGCATGGCCACCACGACCGCGGCCATCACGGCAAACAGCACAAGAAGCACCACAAGCAGCAGCGCCACCATGAACGCCGCCGTCATGAGGCGCGACGCCATCACCAGTGGCGCCGTGGCGACCACCTGCCGCGTCATTACTACTCCGACAGCCGCTACTGGGTGAAGGACTGGCACCATCGTCATCTGTCCAAACCGCCGCGCGGTCATCGTTGGCTGAACATCGATGGGCGCTATGTGCTGGCCGCGGTGGCGGGTGGCGCGATCACGGCCATCATTCTCAATCGCTGAATTAGTGGCCAACAGGCTGCGCTAAGCAAGACGATGAAAAAGGGGCCTCTGATGAGGCCCCTTTTTCATGTCCGATCTTCAGTGGAAAGTGCTGTCCACATGAGGCTCGATCCCCTCACGCGTAGGCACTGCATACCCAGGTCATGGTCGCGGGGGTGTCACCGTTGTAGGTGATGGCGTGTCCGAGGGTGCTGTCGAAGGCCAGGCTGTCACCGACCTTGAGCTTGATGGGGTCGTAGAGTTCGGTCCAGACCGTCACCTCGCCGCTGGTCACGATGATCTGTTCCTGGCCGGAATGTTTTTGCAGGCCGCCGAACTCCTCGAGACTGCGATTGAGCACGGTGGTTTCCAATACCATGTATTCCTTGGACGCCACATTGTTGCAGAGCGGTCGATAGCGGTAGTTGGGCGTCTCGATGACGTCTCCCTCCTGTGCTCGCGTCAACGCGAGCCAACCCCGAAATGCCGCGTCCTCCGTGTGATAGAACAGCTCGCTGACATCCACCTTCAGGCCCCTAGCGAGATTCACGATCGCCTCGAAGGTCGGCGAGATACGTCCATTCTCGATTCTCGACACGCTGGCCGCCGAGATACCTGACGCGCTGGCCACGGCCGCGATGGTCAGTCCCTTCTCCTTGCGTAGTGCCTTGAGATTGTCACCAATGGCGCCTGCCTTGCGTTCTCGGTGCTTCAGCGCGATCGGCGTTTCCTGGTGGGGTGTCATGTCAGCGTGCTCCATCGAGTTTGTCTGCTGGGTGGCGTCTGTCGCCGTTTGCCGTTGCTCAGCGCCTGTGTGGCACATGGGCGCGAGTCATCAAGTCATGCCACGGCAGGAGAGAGGCGTAAGCGCCATGATGGCGTCCATTTAGGGCTTCCACGAGCAAAATGTCGAGCAGGTATCCACATTTGACCCAATATTGCGTATATGCAATTGTGGAGGCGAATGCGCAATCGACAGTGGCCGCCCACTGGGCGTGTATCAGGCCTCAGCCTGTATCAGGCATTCGCCTGCAGGTACGCATGGCATTGCACTCTAATTAAAATAATCTTGGGAAAACAAAAATGTACGACTTCAAGAAACAGCTCCTCGGCATGGGTATCGCTGCCAGCCTGTTGGCGACTGCCACGACTCAGGCGGCGGACGTCGAGTGGAAGATGGCGACCCCGTGGGGCGGTGGGCCCTGGCTTGAACGGGATGCCAAGACCTTCGCGGACTATGCAAGCGAATTGACGAATGGCGACGTGAGCATCCAGGTATTCCCCGGTGGCACCCTGGGCGGCGCGCTGCGCGTCACCAATACCGTGAAGTCCGGTGTCGCGCAGATCAGTCACAACTACATCAACTATGACTACGGAACTGACCCGACGGCAGCGCTGCTGGCCGGGCACTCCAGCGGCCTGACACCGGAAGAATTCATGCTGTGGATGTACGAGGGCGGCGGTGTCGAGCTCTATGAAGCCTTCCGTCGCGAGGTGTTCGGCGTCGTGGCCTTCCCGTGCTCGACCCTGGGCACCGAGATTTTCCTGCACTCGAGCAAGAAGGTGCAGACGCTTGAGGACTTCCAGGGACTGCGCCTGAGAACCTCGGGTGCCTGGGCTGAAATCGCCTCACGTCTTGGGGCCTCTACCGTGGTGATGGCCGGCAGTGACATCTATACGGCGTTGGATCGCGGTGTAATCGATGCCGCGGAGTGGGGGAGTCCTGAGCTCAACAAGCCGACGGGTTTCCAGAATGTCGCGCAGTACGTCATCTTGCCCGGCATCCATCAGTCGGGCGGCATTCTGGAGTGTGAAGTGAATGTCGATGCCTGGGACGGGCTGAGCGAAGCCCAGCAGAACCAGTTGCGCCTCGCGGGCAAGCTGAGCGTGTTCGAGTCCTGGCTGGATAGCTCCTTTGCCGATCTCAAGGCCTTCAAGGAGCTGGAGGAAGGCCCCAACGAAATCGTGCAGCTGGATCAATCCTTCATCGATGCCATCTACGAAGAGACCCGTGCCTGGGAAGATGAGAAGGCGGGCGAGAATGAGTGGTTCGCACGTGTGCTTGAGTCGCAACGTACCTTCAAACAGAGCATGACGACCTGGCAGGACTACCGTTTGCCGATCGGGGAAATGGGACGCTGATTCCTCTTGAATGATGTCTCTGGCCCGGGCGATACCTGTATCGCCCGGGCTCTCTCCTTGTCGTCATCCTGGTGAGTTGCCATGAAAATCGTCGCTGTCATTGAGCGCCAGACCCGCTGGGCCGGGTATCTGGGGGCAGTCTTGATACTGCCGCTGGTGCTTGCGTTGGTCTATGAAGTCTTCAGTCGTTATGTGCTGGGAAAGCCCACCTTATGGGCGTTTGAAGTCAGCTACATGGTGATGGGCGCCATCTTCATGCTTGGCATGGCAAATGCCCTGCGTGTCGGCCAGCACGTTAGTGTGGATGTGTTGAGCCAGAATTTTGCACCGCGTCTCAGGGCTGGAGTTCATCTGGCCTGTTATGCGGTGTTGCTGCCGGTACTGATGTGGCTTGTCTGGGAGCTGTCGCTCTATGCGCTCGAGGCGTTCTCCAGCAATGAGCGCTCCGGACGTTCTGCCTGGAATCCGGTGATCTGGCCGGTCTTCGGCGTGTGGTGGCTGGGCTTCGTCTATCTGACGCTGCAGGTGATCGCGGAGATGTTGAAGCTCTGGAGCACACTGCTGGGCCATGATCATGGCGCGGAGGTGTCCTCATGAGCGACTTCATTGCCCTCATCATGTTCCCTGCGCTCATCGCTCTGATCGTGCTCGGTTTCCCGATCGCGTTCTCGATGATCGTTGTCGCTACCGTCTTTGGTGTTGCCCAGTTCGGGGATGCCGCGGCCTATCAACTGCTGACCAAGATCGAGGACACGGCGTCCAATTCCATTCTGGCTGCCGTGCCCTTGTTCATCTTCATGGGCGCGATGCTCGAGAATTCCGGCATTGCCGAGCGACTGTTCGGGGCCATCCATCTGTGGACACGTCGGATGCCCGGCGGGCTGGGCGTCGGTGCGGTCATCATGGGCACCATCTTCGCCGCCGCCAGTGGTGTCGTCGGGGCCACCGAGGCGGTGATCGGCATGCTGGCCGTGCCGGTCATGCTCAAGCATCACTACGACAAGTCGCTGATCTCCGGCACCATCTGTGCCAGTGGCTCATTGGGCACGGCGATTCCGCCTTCCATTACCGTGGTCATTCTCGGGCCTGTAGCCGGGGTCTCTGTCGGATCACTGTTCAGTGGTCTGCTGATCCCGGGGCTGTTGATGGCGCTGCTGTTCCTCCTCTATATCGTCGTGGTCTGTGCGCTGAAGCCAGCACTTGCGCCGCGACTCAAGGAAGATGAGCAGCATCCGGGGTGGGGCAAGCTGCTCACCATTACCCTGAGTGCGCTGCTGCCGACCATGAGTCTGATCCTGGTGGTGCTGGGCACGATTCTGATGGGCATCGCCACGCCGACGGAAGCGGCGGCCTGTGGGGCGCTCGGCTCCGTATTGCTGGCACTGGGGTATCGCAATCTCACGCTGTCCATCCTGTGGAACGCGGCGGTACGCACACTCAACATCACCGCGATGATTCTGCTGATCGTGCTGGGCGGCAACATGTTCGCGGGCGTCTTCTTCGCCTCCGGCGGGATGGCCACCGTACAGTCGTTGCTGCTGGATACCGGCTTGAGCCCGTGGCTGATTCTTGGCGCCATCCTCCTGATCGCCTTCCTGGCCGGTTTCGTGCTCGACATGATCTCGGTGGTCCTGATCGTCATCCCCGTGGCGATGCCGGTCATCGGCCTGCTCGGGTTCGATGAGATCTGGTTCTGCGTGGCCTTCCTGATCGTGATGCAGACGAGTTATCTGACACCGCCGTTGGCGCCCTCCATCTTCTATCTGCGTGCCATCACGCCTCCTGAAGTGACGCTGAAGCACATGTACAAGGGAGTGATGCCCTTCATCTTCCTGCAGCTGGTGGTGTTGGCGCTGATCCTGGTCTTCCCGGGACTGGCGCTGTGGTTGCCTGATGCCATCAGCGGACCGTCATGGAAATGATGGACACCTTATTGGAAAGGAATGAGTTCGTATGAGTGATGCAACACAGGAAGAGACAGGAATGGACGTCAATCTCGATCGGGCAGCGCTCAAGACGCTATGTCACGAGGTGCTGAGCCACCATGGGTTCAGTGAGCCACATGTCGATGCCATGAGTGACGCGTTGGTAGCGGCGGAAATGGACGGTTGTCGCTCCCATGGGCTCTATCGCCTGATGGGGTTCGTCGCGACACTGAACAATGGCGGTGTGGTGCCGGACGCCGTGCCGATCGTCGAGGATACGGCGCCCTCCATCGTCAAGGTGGATGCCAGGGGGGGCTTCTCGTCGCTGGCCTTCCAGCAGGGCGTGCCTGAGCTGCTCGACAAGGCGCGAGCCAATGGCATTGCCATTCTGGCCATCAATCATTGCGTGCATGGCACGGCATTGTGGGTAGAGATCGAGCGGCTGACGCGTGAAGGGCTGGTCGCTATCGCCTGCAATCCGACCCAGTCGTACATGGCCCCGTATGGTGGCAGTCAGCCTCTGCTGGGGACCAATCCCCTCGCCTTTGGCTGGCCGCGCGAGGACGGTAACCCGTACGTATTCGACTTCGCCACCAGTGCCATCGCGCGTGGCGATATCGAGCTGCATCGTCGCCAAGGGGACAAGATTCCGCTCGGCTGGGGTGTCGATCGAGCGGGCGAGCCGTCACAGGACCCGACAGAAGTGCTGGACCATGGCGCGATGCTGCCCTTCGGTGATCACAAGGGCTCTGCGCTGGCGATCATGATCGAGTTGATTGCAGGGCCGCTGATCGGCGACATGCTGAGTATCGAGTCCAGCGAACACGATCAGGGCAAGGGGAGCCTGCCATATCATGGGGAGTTGATCATCGCGATAGATCCCGTGCGCCTCACTGGCGGTAGCACCCAGCAGCACATGCTGCGCTCTGAAAGGCTGTTCGAGCTCGTGAAGCAGCAGGGCGCAAGGCTATCCTCCGAGCGTCGCTTCAAAGCTCGCCAGAAGCATCAAGAAGAGGGCGTCACGCTTTCGAGAGCCTTGTATGAAGATATCCTCAAGCTGGCCTCCTGAACCTCCGTGTAGATCGAGCAGTAGAGTGATCGCTGAGAGCACACCGCGGAAAGTCACAACTGCATGAAGAAGAACGGCCGCCCCTGGGCGGCCGTTCCTGTATGAGGGTCTCTATCGTCGGCCTTGTCATCGGCCTTGTCATCGGTGCTGCCAACCTCACGCCTGCCGATACTGAGCGCCCATCCAGTTCTGCCTGATTATGCGCACCACTGGTTGAGCCTGCTTTTCAGCAAATGCGCAGATGCTGATAGCGTAAGACGTATTGAGGGTGGCTGACGCCACCTGAAGGTCACGCAGGGGAGAGGCACATGACGCTTGAGATGACATCGCGGTTTCGTGGTTGCCTGTTGGGCGGTGCGGTGGGTGACGCCCTGGGGGCGGCGGTGGAATTCCTGTCGCACGAGGAGATCCAGGCGCGCTTCGGCAGTGATGGAATAGCCGACTATGCACCGGCCTATGGTGGGCTGGGGCGGATTACCGATGATACGCAGATGACGCTGTTTACTGCCGAGGGCCTGCTGCGCAGTCATGTGCGTGGCTGCTTGAGAGGCATCACGACGCAAAGTGGTCTGGTCAGCAGCGCCTACGAGCGCTGGCTTTACACCCAAGGCGAACGCTCGCGGCAGGAGACCGAGCAGGAATGGTTGGACAGTGGCTGGCTGATCAAGCAGCGCGAGCTCCATTCGCGGCGCGCCCCGGGCATGACATGCCTGTCAGCGCTCAAGCAGATGCGTGCCTACGGTGACAAGGCGCAAAACGACAGCAAGGGCTGTGGTGGGGTGATGCGTGTGGCACCTGTCGGCTTGTTCGCGCATGCGATGGGAGCCTCCCATGAGATGTGCTTCGAACTCGGAGAAGAGGTCTGTGCGCTGACCCATGGGCACGTGACCGGCCAGCTGACCGGCGGCGTGCTGGCGGTGATGATCCAGTGTCTGGTGGCGAGGGATTCGATGGCACAGGCACTCGCGCATGCTCTGCGTATTCTCGAGCGCAAGCCGAGCTGTGATGACACTCTGCAGGCCCTGGAGCAAGCCCGCGCGCTGGCCGAGTCCGAAACGTCGGCGCCGGCCGCAGTGGTATTGCTGGGGCTGGGGTGGATCGCGGAAGAAGCCTTGGCAATCGCTGTCTACTGCGCGCTCACTGCCCGGGATTACCGCTCTGCGATTCAGCTCGCGGTCAATCACGATGGGGATTCGGATTCCACCGGGGCCATCACGGGCAATCTGCTCGGGGCGCAATGGGGCGAGGAGGCGATACCGAGTGACTGGCTGGCGCCCCTTGAACTGCGTGACGTCATCGGCGAGATCGCCAAAGACCTGCACGACTGCCCCCGCTGGGAGCTCTACACCGATGGTGGGGGCAAGGATGAAAAGTGGGCCTGGGAGAAATACCCGGGCTATTGAGGCGCGGTGCAGCAGCATGAAAAAACGCGGAGCCATCTTCCAATGGCTCCGCGTTTTCGTGTCTGGATAACAATTTTCATCGCCCGTCGCGATGCAAGGGGAGCGCAGAGGCGCAGGGAGTGCTTGAAACAGGTGACTTGAGAGGGCGTCCACGGGCTTCGTAAGCGGTTGATAATACTATGCTTATTACCAAAGTCGTAGATGAGCGTCTGTCCAGCGGGTCAGGTGAGTGACGCATTGGTTCGTGATTGGAATCAATGCTGTTCCAGTGGAGGGATATCTCGCGTGGCGGGTTTCGTCCACAATGCGCTCATTCCACATTGCACGAAACGGCAGTCTGGATTCGGTCGATGGCTGGCGCCTGTCAAGACGTCTTCCACTTTTTTGAAGATGGCATGCATCCAACCCGTTGGCGCAAGCGTAAGACTCTACAAGCACAACGGTGAGGGTTTCAGCAGGGTAGAAAGACATACTGCTGACGAATGCCTTCCTCATGATCGCGACCAAAGTTGAAGTGTCAGGCAGCGGTTCCGGAGCAGACCTGAGTGACTGATCGACATTCGATCACTGGCGACATGCACCTTCATGGTTGTACAGAAGTGATGCAAAAAGCTTGCAAGGGTTTTGCGTGGTGAGGGACTTAACCACTTACGGGTACCGAGGCAATGACAAGGCATCGCAATCTGGTTCTTTGATGGAAACAGTGAGCTGCCAGCGACATGGCTAGTGTGATAGCGCAATAATAATTAGTCTGTTAACAAGTTAGGCGGGTGCAGCCGAGACTGCACACGACATCACAAGGGCAACATCGCCCAGGACAAGCAAAGGAAAATCATCATGAAAACTCTGAACCTCAAGACTCTGATCGCCGCCGCCGCTCTCGCTACCGTGAGCACTGCCTCCTTCGCAGCGGATGACAGCCCGGCCGCACAGCGTGTTCAGCAGTCCGTCAGCCAGGACGTCGTCGTCGGCACTGCCCAGCAGGCACCGACTGCCCAGGCCACCTTCGCCGATACCGGCATGAGCGTTGCCGCAGGTCGTGTCGAGACTGCCCTCAATCAGTCCGCCATCGAAGGCAAGGGTGTTGCCACCGTCAGCCGCGAGCAGGCCTTCGACAATGACGCCGGCAAGAGTGTCGCTGCTACCCGCGTTCAGCACGCTCTGAGCGACAGCAACGTCTGAGCCATTCAGTCGTCTTGCCCGGGCACTCACGCCCACTGACCACTTTGTTCATCGAGGAGAATCATCATGAAAACCATCAAGACTCTGATCGCCGCCGCCGCTCTCGCTACCGTCAGCACCGCCACCTTCGCCGCGGATGACAGCCCGGCCGCCCAGCGTGTCCAGCAGTCCATCAGCCAGGATGTCGTCGTCGGCACCGCTCAGTCAGCCGCTACCCAGCAAGCGGAAACCGGCATGAGCGTCGCGGCAGGTCGCATTCAGCAGTCCATCAGTGCCGATCGCATCCATGGTCAGTCGCACACCGTGGCCACTGCCAGCCAGGCATTCGATAACGATGCCGGCAAGAGTGTCGCAGCGACTCGCGTCCAGCATGCCCTGAACGACAGCAACGTCTGAACCATCGTCAAGCCTGACCTGGGTTGCCGGGTCTGATCATCGCTTTGCTTTTTATCGAGGAGATACACCATGAACACTCTCAAGACTCTGATCGCCGCTGCCGCACTCGCCACCGTCAGCACTGCGTCCTTCGCCGCCGACGATAGCCCGGCTGCCAAGCGCGTCCAGCACAACGTCAGTGACAGCGTCATCCATGGCTCTGCCCAGCAAGCTCCGACCGCCCAGGCGACCTTCGCGGAAACCGGCATGAGCACCGCTGCTGGCCGTTTCCAGGTGGCATCCGGTGATGACGAGATCCGTGGCCATGATCGCTCCATCCATCTGCAGGAATTCGATGTCGCCAATGATTCCGGCGATAGCGTTGCCGGCACCCGTGTTCGTCACGCCGTGAGCGACGTCAACGTCTGAGACGCCCGACGTCTGCGTCAGGCGCTTGCAGGCCAGGTGTCTGCACTGACATGACCTTTTTCGACAGGAGAACCCCCATGCAATCCCTCAAGTCTCTATTTGCCATTGCCGCACTGTCCGTTGCCGCCACTGGCGTGGCTTCTGCCAATGACAGCGAAGCCGATGCCCGCGTCCGTGCCACCCTCAGTGATCGCGTGATCATGGGCCAGGCACAGCCGGTGACTCAGCAAGCCGCACTGCATCACGATGACGCCGTGGAAACCGGCATGAGTGTCGCTGCCAGCCGCGTCCAGAAGTCCATCAGCAACGCCGGCATCCAGGGCACCACCCGTGCACTGGCGAGCGATTCGGCTGATTACGTCAACGATGCCGGCAAGAGTGTCTCTGCTACACGCGTCGAGCATGCCTTGAACGAAAGCGCATGATCTCTCGTCGGCGGATGAACATCCTCCGACTCTGCAAGACAGCCAAGGATGCCGATATGCCATCGACTTGCCCCTGTCAGTTGCTGAATGGACCCACTGACCATCGTGTCGCGTCATGATGGTCAGTGTCCCAGAGAAGAATACGTGAGAGAGAAGAACGCTTGAGCAAGTGTTTTGGCTGAGTGGAAGCCAGTGTGGAAATGCGCACTCGTCGTCAACTGCAGAGCCCTTGCTCAAACGCTTTCCTGTCCTGAATGTCCTGTCCCGACATTCCCTGCCCGCCATTGGTGGGCTTTTTTCGTTGCATGAAGGTAATCAGCAGCGATGATCCGCAGCTGGGAGAGGCAGCCGGGACAGGCGGGACAGGCGGGCGGGACAGAATGGTGGGACAGAAAGCCGGGTCATGCCGCGACCAGCTTGGCCTCCATCAGGGTTTGCACATAGGGCGGCAGGTCCCCTGTGGCGAGGCTTGCGACATCTCCCAGGTGCTCGGTGCGGCCATTGCGCAGCACCAGTACGCGGTCCGCGAAATGACTGACCAGCCCCAGGTCATGGGTGACGAAGACCAGGCTCAGGCCGCGCTCACGCTTGAGGCGTTGCAGCAGGCGGATGATGGCGGCCTGAACCGAGACATCCAGCGCCGAGGTGATCTCGTCACACAGCAGGATGTCGGGCTCGGCGGCCAGCGCGCGGGCAATGGCGACGCGCTGCTGCTCGCCCCCCGACAGCTGGCTGGGCAGACGGTCGAGATAGAGCGCGGGCAGGCGCACCTCTTCCAACAGCGACTGGGCACGCTGGCGGGCGCCATCGCCCTTGAGATCGAACCAGCGAGACAGCACCGGCGCGAGGGATTCGAACACGGTCAGACGAGGATTCAGTGCCGTGCTGGCATGCTGGAAGATGTACTGGATCTTCTGACGCTGCACCGGACGCCGCTCGGCGACCAATCCCGCCAAGGACTCCTGACGCAGACTGAGCTGTCCGGAGACGGGGGAGAGCAGGCCGGCCAGCGCCTTGAGGATAGAGGTCTTGCCGCTGCCGGATTCGCCGATCAAGGCCAGCGTCTCGCCTTGCTGGAGAGAGAATGCCACATCGCTGACGGTGAGTGCCGGCGTTTCACCGCGCAGGCGCGCCAGCCAGCCGGGCATGCGATAGCACAGGTTCAGCGACTCCACGGCCAGCAGCGGCGCGATGTCCAGCGACGTGGCTGACTGCGAGTCGTTCTTGACGCTATCCGCCCGCTCATCGGTCGTTGCGTCACTTTTCGCACTTTCTCCGCTCTCCGCATGCGCTCTGCCCACTGATTCATGACCTTCCAGCGCATGATGACAGGCGTAGCGACCTTGCCAGCTCGGCACGCTGTCACGGCACGTCTCACTGGCGCGCGGACAGCGCGGTGCGAAGGCACACCCATTGATGGCGCTTCCCACCAGGGGCGGCGTGCCTTCCAGCGCAGCGTCAGGTCGATAGCACTGACTGCCCGGCGTCGCGGCCAGCAGCGCGTGACCATAGGGATGGCGCGGGCCGTTCAGGAAGTCGCGAGTCGCGGCGACCTCCACCAGCTGACCGGCGTACATCACCGCGACGCGGTCACACAGGTGAGATACCGCGCCCAGATCATGACTGACGAAGACGATGCTCATGCCCAGCTCAGCGCGCAGCGAGGCCAACAGCGCCAGAATCTCATTCTGGGTGCTGGCATCTAGGCCGGTGGTCGGCTCATCCATCACCAGCACTCGTGGGCGTTGCGCCAGGGCCAGCGCCAGACTGGCGCGTTGCTGCTGTCCGCCGGAAAGCTGGTGCGGATAGCGCTGCATCAGCACTTCGGGGTGAGGGAGGTGGACGCGTCGCAGCCATGCCACGGCCTGCTGTTCGCGTTCCGCCTTGCCTTTCACGCCCTGTGACAGCAGCGTCTCGCACAGCAGGCTGCCGAGCGTGAGATGGGGCGTCATGGCCTTTTCGGCATGCTGAGACACCAGCCCGAGCCTGAGTTCGCCCAGCCAGCGCCCCGGTTGATGATGAAAACTCAGCTGGCGGTGCTCGTCGTGAAGAGGGTCATGACTGGTAGAGGTAGAGGCGATGGCAGAGGTGGAGGCAGTGGCAGAAGTGGAGGCAGTGGCAGAAGTGGAGCCAGAGGCGGGCGCAGGTGTGGCGACACTCACCTCGCCGGTGCGCACCAGGCTGCCCCGACGCAACAGGCCCAGCATGGCCGTGGCCAAGGTGCTCTTGCCGCTGCCGGACTCGCCCACCAGACCCAGAATCTCGCCCTGGCCCAGGCTCAGGTCGATACCGCGCAGCACGGGTCGCCAGGTCTGCTGGCGATCATGAAAGCCGATGTTGAGATCGCGAACGCGGATCACGGCGTTGTCCGTCATGGCGTCACCTTTGGAGTTCGGAATCATTCGGGGCGCCCCGCACGGTCGATGCCCAGTGTCTTGGCCAGGGTGTCGGCGACCAGATTGATGGCGATGATCAGGCTGGACAGCGCCACGATGGGCGGCAGCACGGCCCAGGGCGCAAACGACATGAAGCCGCGGCCATCGGCGACCATCAGCCCCCAGTCCGGGGTCGGCGGGGAGACGCCGAAGCCGAGAAACGACAGCGAGCTGAAGGCCAGCAATGCCCAGGACCAGCGCATCGCCAACTCGACGAGGATGGTGTCGAGCACATTGGGTTTGATCTCGCGCCACAGCAGGCGCATCAGGCTGTCGCCGCGCAGTCGTGCGGCCTGTATATAGTCAAGGCACAGCACTTCGCGGCACGCCGTGACCATCACGCGCACCACCGCCACGCCATAGAAGATGCCCAGAGTCAGGATGAAGACCAGCGGGCCGGGGCCCATCACGCCGATGACCAGCAGCAGGAACAGTAGCCAGGGAATCGACAGCAGGGCGTCCACCAGACGCATGGCGATGTTCTCGACCCGCCCACCGATGATGGCCAACAGCATGCCGCAGGCGCTGCCCCATACCACGGCCAGCACGGCGGCCGGCAGCGAGGTATAGATGGCCTCGCGGCCCCCGGCCAGGGTGCGGCTGAGGACATCGCGGCCGAGCTGGTCGGTGCCCAGCCAATGTTCGGCACTGGGGGGCAGCAGTGAGGCGAGGCTGTCGCCCGCGGAGATGTCATGGGGCGCCAGCCAGCGGCCAGCGACGGCCAGCAGAAGATGCAGGCCGATCAGCACCAGGCCCAGGCGGCCCTGGCGATTGGCCCACAGCAGCGCCAGGGTGTGTTGACCCGGCAGGCTGGCCATGGCCAGTCGCGGGCCGCGCGCGGTCGTCGAGGAAGAAGCGTTCATGAGTGACTCAGGCTGTCTTGAGTTTGGGATTGAGCACGATGACCAGCATGTCGGCGACCAGATTGCACAGCACATAGGTGACGGAGAGCACCAGCGCGCAGGCCTGCACCACCGGCATGTCGCGGTCATTGATGGCCGAGATCATCAGGCGCCCCAGCCCCGGATAGTTGAATACCTGTTCGACGATCACCACGCCGCCCAGCAGCCAGGCGATGGTCATGGCGGCCAGACTGATGGTCGGCAGCAGGGCGGCCGGCGCCAGATGGCGGATCACCAGACGCCAGCGCGGCAGCTGGCGGATACGCGCCATGTTCATGAAGTCGCTGTCCATCACGCTGATGGTGTTGGAGCGGGTCATGCGCATCATGTGTGCCATGGCCACCAGCGCCAGCGTGATGGCGGGCAGCCAGACACCGGGCAGCAGGTTCCACAGGCTCTCATTGGCGCCGGCCACGGTGATGGCAGGGAACCACGGCAGCCAGATGGCGAAGGCCAGGGTCAGCAGGGTGGCGCTGATGAATTCCGGCACCGTCATGGCGATCAGCACCAGGCTGGAGAGGCTGGAGTCGATCCAGCTGTCGCGCTTGAGCGCCGCGATCAGTCCCAGCAGGATGGCCAGCGGAATGGCCATCACGGTCGCGATGCCGCCCAGCAGCAAGGTATTGGCCAGACGCGGCATCAAGGTATCGCTGACCGGTGCGCGACTGGTCAGCGAGGTGCCGAAATCACCACTCAGCAACTGCCCCCACCAGCTGACGAAGCGTGTCGTCACCGGCGTGTCCAGGCCAAGCTCGGCGCGACACTGGGCGAGATTGATCGGTGTCATGCTGCGTCCCAGATAGTTGACGCAGAAGTCGCCGGGCAGCATCTCGATCACCCAGAACACCACGCAGGCCACGAAGACCAGCGTGAAGCCGCCGTACAGGCAGCGCTGCAACAGCATTGCCCACATCTCAGTTCACCTCTTGAAGATCAGGTGCCCGCTGTGGCGTCGAAGCCTCACCGAGGGGCGGCAGGCCCAGCACCTGACGCAGGCGCGGGTGGAGGGCCAGTGACTCGAGCTCAAGGCGCTCGCCCGCAGTGATTGACGGGCCGTGCAGAATGGCGAAGCGCTGGTCCGACGTGGCACCGGGGCCGAAACCGTGCGTGGAGACATAGCTGGGGGCTGCCACCAGCTCTGCGTGATGGGCATGCTTGCAGGCGGGTTCGAAGCTCATGCCCGGCGGCGCCTGATAGAGCTGGATATGCTTCACGTCCGGGGGCAGGAAGTCGGATGCCGCGAGCGGCGTGACGCCGAATTCGGCCAGGCGTGCGGCCTGCTCGCGTTGGCGTTCGTCATCATCACAGGCCACCAGCAACAGGCCACCATCACATTGCAGCGCGACATCCGGTAGAAGGCGGTCTGCCACCAGCGCCCGCTGGACCGGGGCATGACCATGATCACTGAAGACACACAGGTGATAGGCCTCGCGCTTGTTGATGGCTTCAAGGCCGGCCAGCAGGCTGCCGAGCTGGGCATCGACCATCATCAGGGCACCATCGACCAGGGCGTCATCATTGCCATGCACATGCAGGCAGTAATCGGGGGTGTTGAGTTCGAGCAACACCAGCTCTGGCGTTTCGCGCTCGATCAGCGACAGTGCCTCGTTGAGCAGTTGCTGGTCATTGCTCATCGCGCGCATCAGGGCGTCATTGCGGGCATCCCAGTGATTCAGACGCGGTGCGGTCATGCCCTTGGCGCGCAGGTCGCCGTCCTCCCACCAGGGCGACAGATACCAGTCACAGCTCTCGGGGCGGGCCAGCCCGAAGCCGAGGCTGGCCACCCGCAGTCCTGCCGCGCGCGCGGCCTCGAGCAGTGTCTCGCCACGCAGGTCCTCGACCGCTGCTGGACGAAAATGCCCTGCAGTGGCGCTGGCGTCTGAGGCGTGACTGTCGCGATCCGTCTCAGTCCCTGTAGCAGACGCAAACTCCGTCTCCGTCTCAGCACCGGGGCAATGGATGCCGTTGGAATAGATACCGTTTGAGTAGATGCCGTGCACCTGAGCCGGTTGCCCGGTCAGGATGCCCGCTCGCGCGGGCATCGAATTGGCATTGGTGTCGGCACCCAGGCGCTCGATCAGCAGGCCGTCTCTGGCCAGGGCATCGAGATGCGGCAGGCGCGCTCGCGTCTCGGCGAAGCGCTGACTGCTGATGCCGTCCATCAGAATCAGGATCAGGCCAGGGCGGGACATCAGCTCTCTCCCTGCTTGTCGACCTGGTGCCAGCGAATCGCGAAATGCTCGACCGCCGGGATATGCACCTCACGCTTCATGACGCGGTTGTTGTTGAGGTGGAAGGGAATCAGCGTCGCGCCGGTCTCGGTCAGCAGCGCCTGGGCCTGGTGATAGAGCTCGGTGCGTGCTTCGTCATCCAGGGTGGCGCGTGCCTTGGCGAGCAGGGCATCGAATTCGGGGTTCTTGTAGGCCGACTCGTTCCAGTTGGCCTCGCTCTGGAAGATCTCGTTGAGTACCTGATCGGTGGGGCGCTGGCCCCAGGCCGCGGTGAAGGCCGGCTTCTTCATCCAGGCGGTGTTCCAGTAATCCGCCGCGGGCACGTTGTGCACGTTGACGGTGATGCCGGCCTCGGCTGCCTGACGCTGGTAGAGCTCCGTCATCGGGCGGAAGTAGTTGTCGACGCCGCTGGTGTAGACGTCGATCTCCAGCCCATCGGCATACCCCGCGTCGCTCAGCAGGCTGCGAGCGGTGTCGAGGTCCTGCGGGCATTGCTGCGCCAGCTTGTACTGATCGCCATTCCAGACCGGGTTGTCACAAGTAATGGTGGCGCCGCCCTTGCCGAACAGCAGGTTGACCATCTCTTCACGGTCGGCCACCAGACGCAGCGCACGGCGCACGCGCACATCCTGGAAGACCTCGTCGTCGGCGCGGAACACCATGCCACGCCAGTCGCCGGTGGCGATGGAGTCGTAGTGGTAGGCCGGGTTGCTGGAGAACAGGCGCAGCTGCTGGGCGTTGACGCCATTCCAGCCCGACCAGTCAATCTGGCCGGCCAGCAATGCCTGGGTGCGGGCGTTGTCATCGGGAATGCCGATCAGGTCCATGCCATCCAGCTTCGGTGCGCCTTCCCAGTAGTCAGCGAAGGCTTCGAAGGTGGTGGTGCCCTGCGGATCGAATTCGACCAGCTTGAAGGGGCCGGTGCCGATGCCCTGCAGTGAGGTGTCGTCATCAAAGCCGACCGGCACGATCTTGGCGCGGTAATCCATCAGCAGAATCGGCAGGTCAGCATGGGACTGGCTGAGACGGAACACGATCTGGCCGGCTTCATTGACGCTGACGTCCTCGATGACTGACAGCGCGGCGCGTGCCGGGGCATCGCGCTCGGGGTCGAGCAGACGCGTGAAGCTGTAGATGACGTCATCCGCGCTCAGCGCCTTGCCGTTGTGGAAGCTGACCCCGTCACGCAGCGTGAAGGTCCACTCATCGGCAGCGGGATTGGCCTGCCACTCGGAGGCCAGGTCCGACACTGGCTCGCCCTTGCTGCCCTGACGGACCAGGCGGCTGTAGATCAGCTGGTTGGCCGAGTAGAAGCGCGTCGGGGAGATGGGGTCCAGCGACTCCTTGCCACTGAACTCGACCCAATGCGGGGTGCGCAGTGTCTCGGCATGGGCCAGCTGGGGGACGGCCAGTTGGGCGAAGGCGGCAAGGCCGATGGCGGCGATCAAGGGCTTCTTCATGTCAGGCTCCAGGCAAGGGCAACGGTCAGGGACGGTCGTCAGGGACAGTGGTCAGGGGCGGTCGTCAGGGACAGTGGTCAGGGGCGGTCGTCAGGTACGGTCATCAGTGACAGCAAGCAGGTTCCGCAAAACCGGGTCAGGCCGACAGGCAGGCCGTTGGTTGGCTCGTGGCGCAGCCCGCCGGGACGGTCGAACTGCGTCAACGCTGTCGTCTTGAGGCGTCATCTTTGGCGCAGATGATGACGTTTCCGTGACAGATGCCTGCCGTTGGCCGCAACAAAAACTGCGACTGTGCCTTAGAAATTCTGAGGCTCGCGTCTTCCTGCCCGTGCTAGCGGGGCTGAGAGGGCATCTCGCTGGTGACAGGATTGGCCTGAGAGGTGTGCATGGTGCTGCGCAACCAGGCACAGAAATCGTTGACCGCCGGGGCATGGCGGCGTTCTGGAGACACCAGCAGGTACTGGCTGCTGGTGCTGGGCATGCGCAAGGGGTGGGCCAGTTGCAGGCGTCCGTTCTTGATCAGGTCCATCACGAAGGACTGGCGGACGAGCAGGAAGCCATGCCCCTCGAGTGCCGCGGCAATCGCCAGACTGGCATTGCCGAACTTGAGACCGGCCGGCGGGATGTGGCCACGAAACTTCTGCAGTCGGAACCAGTCCAGCCAGCTTTCGCGGTAGCCGATGCACTCGATTCGGGGCGCGCGGGCCAGCTCGTCGAGTGGGCTCGCGGGCGAGGCATTGGGAGCGAGGGAGTGGTGCAGGAAGGTGGGGCTGGCCACGACGACCCACTGCTCATCGGCCAGTTTCTCGTACTCGCGCCCGCACCAGCCGCCGTAGCCATTGATGATCTCGATATCGACGTCGGGCTGCTCTTCCGGGAGTACCTGGTTGTGCGGCAGCACCGTGACCTGGATGTTCGGATGCAGGCGCTGGAAGTCCTTGAGCCTGGGGATCAGCCAGTATTCGACGAAGCTGTGATTGGAGCGCAGCGTCAGGCTCTGTTGCTCATCGTGCTGGAAGAGGGTGGCGGTACCGCGCTTGAGGGTCTCGAACACGCCACTGACCAGCGGCAGATAGGCATGCGCCTCATCGGTCAGCTCGATGCGATTGCCGCGGCGCACGAACAGGCTGACCGCGAGGAAGTCTTCCAGCTGCTTGACGCGCTGACTGACGGCGCCCTGGGTAATGCACAGTTCGGCGGCGGCGCGGGTCAGGCTGCCGAGGCGTGCGGTGGCCTCGAAGGCGGTCAGGGCATTGAAGGGGGGCAGGCGCTGAGCGAGGCGCTGGGAAGGGTGATAGGCAGGACGCGACATGCAGAACTCCAGCTTGACTGAGCCAGACGCCGCATCGGCGGCTGGTGCTGAAGCCATGACTGCAGATCCTGCCGCGGCACGCGGCCGGGCGCTCATTCTTGCAGCCGTGCATGACGATGACGTGACAATCTGCGCGCATAAAAACTAAGGCTCGCCGCCAGAAAGTCTCGCTATGGTCACGGGGCCGCGTTCACTAGCATGGCGGGCATCCACTGGCGGATCGCTCGTTTGACATGAGCGCCAGCCACGCCCGTTCGTCATGCCGTGCCTTGCGGCTTGTGATCGCACTCGACAGACAGGAAGACTCTGCATGCCTCGCCTCGCGTTTGACGCTGAACAGCTTCACCTGACTCTGGATGATGGCCAGACCCTTGCCCAGCATGTGCTGTGGCTGCAAGACCATGACCCCGCCCGTCGCCATGCCAATGGCCAGCGTCTGGACAGTGTGCTCGACCTCGACTGGGACGCCGCCATCAGCGAAGCGGCGCTTGAGGAGGGCGACGTCCTGCGAGTGACACTGAGCAATGCACGCGAGATTCGCTACGGCGTCGATGAGCTGGCCGCCTTGAGCACCGGCTTCCCCGATGAGCGCAGCAGTGCGCACAAGATGCTGTGGCAGGGCAGCGAGTTCTCGGTCGCCCGGGTCGAGTGGGCCGATGTCATCGCCGGGGGAGAGGCACGTCGCAAGGCGCTGGCCTGGGTCCGTGACACCGGGGTGGTGTGCCTGCGTGGCGTGCCCGTCGAGCCGGGCAAGGTGCTCGAAGTGATCGAGCAGTTCGGGTATGTGCGCGAAACCAATTACGGCAAGCTGTTCGATGTCCGCACCGAGGTTTCGCCGAGCAATCTCGCCTTCAGCAATCTCGGACTCGGGGCGCATACCGACAATCCCTATCGTGATCCGGCGCCGAGCATCCAGCTGCTGCATTGCCTGAGCAACGAGGTGGAAGGCGGCCAGACCCTGCTGGTGGATGGCTTCGCCGCCGCCGAGCGCCTGCGCGAACTGGCGCCCGAGAGTTTCGCGCTGCTGACGCGCACGCGGGTGCCGTTCCGCTTCCATGACGCGGACCATGCCGATCTCAGAAGCTGGGTGCCGTTCATCGAGACCGACCACAAGGGCAACATCCGCCAGGTGCGTTACAACAACCGCTCCATCGCCTCGCTGCCGCTGCCGCTTGAGGCGCAACGCGCCTTCTATCGTGCCTATCACGACTGGGCGCGCGTGATCGGTCAGCCGGAGCAGGCCACGCGCCTGCGCCTTGCCCCGGGGGACTGCCTGCTGTTCGACAACAGTCGCGTGATGCATGCCCGTACCGCCTTCGTGGCCGGCGGCAATCGCCATCTACAGGGCGCCTACGCCGATCTCGACAGTCTGTATTCCACTCTCAACCTGCTGGAGAGCGCCCGATGATCACTCAGCCTGCCAACGCCGAGGGCATCGTCGGCCTGATCGAGGACATCTTCGCCCTGCACGGTGCGGACTCCTATCTGGGCGAGGAGGTGACCATGGCCGAGCACATGCTGCAGGCGGCGCATCTGGCCGAGCAGCAGGGGGAATCCGAGTCGGTGATTCTGGCCGCCTTGCTGCATGACGTGGGGCATTACGCCAATGCGCTGCCGCCGGAGGTCTTGATGAACGGCCAGGACAACCGTCATCAGGTCAGCGGTGCCGACTGGCTGGCGCGCTTCTTCCCGGCCGAGATCGTCGAGCCGGTACGCCAGCACGTGGCGGCCAAGCGCTATCTGGTCGCGGTGGAGCCGAGCTATCGCGCCTGTCTGTCACAGGCCTCGCTGGATAGCCTGGCCCTGCAGGGCGGGGCGATGGAGCCGCACGAGGCCGCGGCCTTTGCCCAGCTGCCCCAGCTTGCGGCCATTCTCAAGGTGCGGCGCCTGGATGATGCCGCCAAGGTGGCCGGCATGCAGACGCCGGACTTCGCTCACTACAAGCCGATGCTTCAGCGCTGGGTGCTGGCGGCGGGATGACGGGCTTTCCGGCGTCTCAGCCCTGTTGGACATCCCAATAGGGCGGGCTGCCGAAGTATTCGGAGAAGTAGTCCAGGAAGGCGCGCACCTTGGGGGCCAGCTGGCGGTTGCTGGGATAGACCGCCCAGATGCCGGTCTCGCTGATCAAGGGCGTCTCGGGTAGTACCTCTACCAGGCTGCCTTCGGCCAGGTGGCGGTAAATGCTCCATGTCGAGGACAGGGTGATGCCCAGGCCAGCAGCGCAGGCGTCACGAACGGCTTCGCCATTGTCGGTGCGGATACGCCCCTTGACCCGAATCGGCTCGACGCCGTTCTCGCACTGAAAGCACCACTGGTCCATGCCGATCAGGGTCAGGCATTCGTGTTCGTGCAGCATCGAGGGGTGCGTCGGCGTGCCATGGCGCGCGAGATAGTCCGGCGAGGCGCACAGAATGCGCTTGTCCGGTGCCAGGCGCCGCGCGATCAGGCTGGAATCCTTGAGGGCGGAGTTGCGGATGGCGATGTCAAAGCCGCCCTCGACCAGATCGACGATGGTGTCGGTCAGGCGCAGGTCCAGTTCCAGATCAGGGCAGCGTTCGAGAAAGCCAGCCAGGCCCGGCACCAGGTGCATGCGCCCGAAGGAGGCGGATGCGGTGATGCGCAAGGTGCCACTGGGGGAGGTCGTGCCGATGCCGACGGCAGCCCGCGCGGCCTCGGCGCTGATCAACACCTCCTCTGCATGGGGGAGAAAGGCGCGACCTTCTTCGCTCAGTGCCACATGACGCGTGGTGCGATGCAACAGGCGCACCCCCAGACTGTCCTCGAGCTTGCGCAGGTGAGAGCTGGCGACGGCGGGCGACAGCCCCAGGTCCTCGCCGGCCTGACTGATGCTGTTCACGGCGGCTAGACGGACGAACAGCTTCAGGTGCTCAAGATTCATGCGGGTGTCCTCATTTGCGTCGACGTGCGTGGCTCCGATGGCGAGAGGCACGCCAGCAACGGCTTGGCGCAATGTTCGTGACGTTCAATACGCCCAATACGTCCAACACATCCATTACTTTCAATAAAACCAATAAACTGATTGTAGTTTATCGCCGTTTATCATTCAGGCCCATGACAATTATGCTGGCTCCACATCCACGCAGGAGACAGACTCATGAAAGCGATGCTCGTCAAATCATTCGGTGGTCCCGAGGTGTTCGAAGCGGCGGAAATCGCCAAGCCCCAAGCGGCGGCAGGTCAGGTACTGGTGCGCATCGCCGCCACCAGCATCAACACCGTCGACACCATGATTCGCGAGATGGGCCCTGAGCTGCCACTGTCTCCGGCACTGCCGGCGCTGCTGGGCATGGACTTCGCCGGCACCGTCGAAGCCGTGGGCGAGGGCGTCGAAGGCTACGCCATCGGGGATGAAGTCTATGGTTGTGCTGGTGGCCTGGCCGACCTTCCGGGCACCCTGGCCGAGTATATCGCCGCCGATGTCCGCCTGATCGCCCACAAGCCGAAGTCCTTGAGCATGGTGGAAGCCGCGGCGCTGCCGCTGGTCGGCATCACGGCCTATGAAGGCCTCAAGCGCGCCAACATCGAGGCCGGTCAGAAGGTGCTGGTTCACGGTGGTGCGGGTGGTGTGGGTCACATCGCCATCCAGCTGGCTCGTCACTTCGGTGCCGACGTCGCCTCTACCGTCGGTCGTGATGAGCACGAGACGCTGGTCGAAGGGCTGGGTGCCAGTGCCATCAATTACCGCAATGAGCAGGTCGCCGACTATGTGGCCAAGCACACCGACGGCAAGGGCTTCGACATCGTGTTCGACTCCGTCGGCGGCGCCAACCTGCCGACCTCCTTCGAGGCTGCCGCGCTCAATGGCCATGTCTCGACGACCGTGTCCTTCATGGAAATCGACCTGTCCACCGCGCACTTCAAGGGCCTGTCACTGCATGTCGTCTTCATGCTGATCCCGATGCTGCATGACTTCCGTCGTCAGCAGCACCACGAGATTCTGGCCGACATGGCGCGTATCGCCGATGCCGGCGCGCTCAAGCCGATCATCGATGATCAGGTCTTCCCGCTTGAGGAAGTGGGCCAGGCCCACGCCCGTCTGGGCAGCGGCAAGGCAACCGGCAAGGTCATCGTCGAGGTCTGATGCCGAGACCTGTTATCGAGACCTGATATCGAGGTCTGATAGCGGGACTTGATAGCGAGACCCGCCAGCCATCCAGGCGGCAGCATTTGACACTGCGCTGGCACAGATGAACGACAGGGTGTGGCCATACGGCACACCCTGTCGTTCGCGTCTCAAGCGTCGTGTGACATTTCAAGGAGAGAGCGCATGAAAACCATCCTTATCACCGGTTCTACCGATGGCATCGGCCTGGTCACGGCCAAGGCCCTGCTGGAGCGCGGCCATCGCGTGCTGATCCACGGGCGCAGCGAGCAGAAGGTCAATGGCGTCGTCGCCGAACTTGCAACGCTGGCAGGGGCTGAGCGTGTCGCCGGTTTCGTGGCCGACCTGTCCGACCTGGCCGCCATCGATTCACTGGCAAGCGAAGTGCTGGCGGCCAACGCCAGTCTGGATGTCCTGATCAACAATGCCGGTGTCTTCCAGGCCCCCAGCGTCGTGACGGCTGACGGTCTCGACCTGCGCTTCGTGGTCAATACCCTTGCCCCGTATCTGCTCACCCAGAAACTGGCACCGGCACTGCGTCCGGCCGGGCGGGTCGTCAACCTGTCCTCGGCGGCTCAATCCTCCGTGGACCTGAAGGCGCTGACCGGAGAGGTCGCGTTCAACGACCACTACGCGGCCTATGCCCAGAGCAAGCTCGCGATCACCATGTGGACCCGCACGCTTGCCCAGGACTGGGAAGGCCAGGGGCCGATCCTGATCGCGGTCAACCCGGGCTCTCTGCTGGCCAGCAAGGTGGTCAAGGAAGGCTTCGGCGTGCCGGGCAAGGACCTGGGCATCGGTGCCGATATCCTGGTGCGTGCGGCACTGGATGAGGAATTCGCCGGCGCCAATGGTCAGTACTTCGACAACGACGCCCAGCGATTCGCACCGCCGCACGCCGACGCACTCGATGATGCGCTGTGCCGTGAAGTGGTCGCGACGATGGAGAAGACGCTCGGCTCTGTGGCTGGCTGAAGCGCGCCGGGAACCGCTGTCACGCTGCAATATGACGCCTCGCTCATGCTGATCTCTCAGCGTGGGCGGGGCGTCGTCGTATGCATGGGCATGCAACGGCTGGCGGATGGATGGCGCAGGCTAGCCTCAGAGGCGATCGATCGCGGCGCTGACCTGCCGGGCACCGGCCAGGATCTCGGCGATGACCGCCTGGGTCTGATCGACGCTCTGCTGGCCGGCTTCACTATGGATGACGACGGTGTTCATGCGCTCGCCCGCCTGGCGGATCAAGGCCGTGTTGTCGCGCAATACCTTGCTGATCTGCTCGGCGGATTGCGTAGTGGCCTGTGACAGGCGCCGAACCTCATGGGCCACCACCGCAAAGCCTCTGCCATGATCCCCCGCGCGGGCGGCTTCGACCGCCGCGTTCAAGGCCAGCAGGTTGGTCTGCTGCGCAATGTGGGAAATGCTTTCGGCCATCTGGTTGATGCTTCTCACATGATGATTGAGCGCCTCGATGACCTGCCGCGCCGTCGCGACTTCCGTACCGGCGCGGGTGACATCCTCCACGGCGGCCGCCAGTTGTGTCAGGCCGTCAGCGGCGATGGTCTCCGTCTGCTGGGCGCTGGTGCGCGCGGCAGTGACGGCGTCTCGCGTGGCCTGATGCTGCTGCATCTCGGCGGTGATATCGCTGGCGAACTTGATGACGCGCACCACCTTGCCGCGGGCATCGAGCACCGGGTTGTAGGTCGCTTCCAGCCAGATCGGGCTGCCATTGGCCGTGACACGCGCAAAACGCCCCTGTTTGAAGCTGTTGTTGGCCAACTCGCGCCAGAAGTCGGGGTTTTCTTCATAGAAGTTGTCAGCGCAGAAGCGACGACGATGCTGCCCGATGACGTCATGGGCCTGATACCCCATCACCTTGAGGAAGTTGTCGTTGGCCTTGAGTACGGTGCCATCCGGCGCGAATTCGATCACTGCCATCGAGGTATTGAGCGCGGTGAGAATGGCGTCCTGACTGCTGGCGCTCTCGTGACGCTCACTGACATCGCGGGCAATCTTGATGATGTAGCGCACACGTCCGCGGCGAGTCATGACCGGCAGATAGGTCGCCTCCAACCACAAGGTCGCGCCTCTGGCATCACGTCGCTCGAAGGTGCCACCGCGTGAATGGCCGGCGGCCAGCTGTTGCCAGAAATGTTGATAGTCAGGGGCCTGATGGACCTCGCTCGAGCAGAACATGCGGTGATGCTGCCCTACGACCTGATCACGGCGATAGCCCGTCGCTGACAGAAAGGCGTCGCTTGCGCCAAGAATGCTGCCATCCGGGCGAAAGAAGATGCAGGCAGTGTGGTCTTCCAGCGCACGGCGCAGGGCCTGGGCACGATCGAGCAGCATGGGAGAGTTCCTGGCAAGAGAGGGGAGGCATCAATCCGTCATCGACTGCGGACATCCTTGATGCGATTGTGCTGAAGTAATGTTTATTTACTGTTGAGTCCTCTATCGACACTGCTGCGTCGATCTTTAGTATCAAATTCCTGATGATGTGGGTATCAGGGTTCTCATCAATACGCTTGCCCCGCACGATTGCTCGGGCGGGGCGGCTGTAATGAGGCGGCTGTAATGAGGCGGCTGTAATGAGGCGGCGGCAATGAGACGGATGCGATGAGGCAGAGCGTGGTCAGAAGAGATAGCGGGAAGGAATGCTTGGAAGGAATCGCCGGGAGAGACTGCCGGGAGGGCTGGTCGGCAGAAATGATCGAGAGATATGACCGGCAGAAATGACCGGCAGAAATGACCGGCAGAAATGACCGAGAGGAATGGTCGAGTGCGAGGGGCAAGAGAGAAGGGCGATTGAGGAGAGCGATTGAGGAGAGCGATTGAGGAGAGCGATTGAGGAGAGCGATTGAGGAAAGCGAGGTAAGCCCCCTGATGCAAAGGTAACGCTTGCCTGAGAGTCACATTGCCGCGGTAACGCACACTCCTTCACGACGCCGTATGCTTGACGGCCTGGGAAGCGTGGGTGCCACTTTCGAGATAGAACCATTCGAGAAAGAGGTTGAGTGCTTCATCGTCGCGCTTGTCTTCACGATAGGCGAGGTAGTGGCGAGTCTCTTCAAGCACCACATCCTGCACAACGGGTTTGACCAAGCGCCCCTTTTCGACCAGCGGCCCGACAAGGTGATGCCAGCCCAAAGCGATGCCCTGATCGTCCAGTACCATTTGCACCAGCATGTTGTAGTCGTTGGAATTGAAATACTGCTGGCTATCAATGGCGCGATCTTCAATATCGATATTGTGAATGGATAACCAGACACTCCAATCGACATGTTCAGCGACCTGAGAGCGCCCGTAAGGGCTCAGGTTCAGCAGTTTTCCATCGCGCAACCCGTGTAGCGATTGAATCTCAGGATGGGCTTCAAGATAGCTCGGCGTGCATACGGGATAAATCACATCATGAAACAAGGGGGTGGAGAGATAACCCTCTCTTATTTTCGACAACTTGGTAATGAAGATATCGGGGTAGACGCCTGGCTCCATGCTGAGGAAGTTCTGCGTCATGACCAGGTTGAGTTCGATATCCGGATGCTGATTGAAGAAATCCGGTAAGCGATGCGATAACCACAGTGCCGAGAATGCCGGCGAGCAGCACAGTGTCAGCGTGCTGCGGTTGGCGGCTGGGTTCTTGCGGATACGTTCTGCTGCCTGCGCAATATTGATGAAGGACAGCTGGGCCGCGTCAAAGAAGATGGACCCTGAATTCGTCAGTTCCACCGATCGGCCAACCCGCCTGAAGAGCGGTGTCCCCAGATAACTCTCGAGCTCCCGTATCTGCCGGCTGATGGCCGCCTGCGTCACACACAGCGCTTCTGCCGCGCGCGTGAAATTCTGATAGCGCGCTGCTGCCACGAACGATCTCACCGCCCGCAGGGAGGGCATCTTGAGTAGCATCTGATCAGGGTCGGTGTGCTTTGTCATAACGGGAGGTCATCAGTTGTCCAGAGAAAAAGTCAATATCGCATAGGGACTTGCGCGCCTAGACTCGAGTTCGAAAGGGGAATTGAGCAGGTTCTGTCAGATTACCCGAGTGAGACTGCCGGCGACAATCGAAAGCTGGCAGCCGTGTGGCACCATGCCAGGTGCCCCACAAGGCACGACCAACAACAAGACACTAGCAGGAGACAACCGGTGACTCACAAGGCTCAGACACTCGACTTCGTTCAGCAACGTAAAGCGCGCCATGCACTCCCGAGTGAGCTCTATAGTGACGCTGATGTCTACCGGGATGATCTTGCTCATCTCTGGCACAAGGAGTGGATCTTTGCAGGTCACTCCTTTGAGCTGGAAAAGGCAGGCCAGTATCTGACGCTGCAGGTAGGAGATTATCCGATCGTGGTGGTACGAGGGGCGGATGGCGAGCTGCGCGCTTTCCACAACGCCTGCCGTCACCGTGGCTCCAAGGTCTGCCATCAAGACAGCGGCAAGGCAGCCAAGCTGGTGTGCCCGTATCACAAATGGACGTTCGATCTCGACGGGAAGTTATTGTTCGCCGGCAATATGGGGCCGGACTTCGACACCCGCGATCATGGGCTGTTGCCGGCACATTGCGAGACGGTGGAGAGCTATATCTTTGTCTGTGTCGCTGAGAATGCCCCCGATTTTGCTCCCTTCCGTGACGCCATGACACCTTTCGTGGCGCCGCATCATCTGACTGAGTGCCGGGTAGCGCATGAGTCCAATCTGATCGAGAAGGGCAACTGGAAGCTGGTGTTCGAGAACAATCGTGAGTGCTACCACTGTGATGGATCACACCCGGAGCTGTTGAACTCGTTTGTGGAGAACCTCTCGGTGGCAGGCGTCAGTGGTACTGAAGACCCGCAACTGGAGGCGTTCTGGGATAAATGTGAATCCGCTGGCTTGCCAAGTCGTATGGCGATGGATGCCGCCGGACAGTTCCGCATGACACGTATCCCGCTGTCTGCCAATGCCTCCAGCTATACCATGGACGGCAAGCCAGCCTTGTCTTCACGCCTCGATGAAAGCGGTGTGGACAATATTGGCGCGCTGCTTTATTTCCATTACCCCAATACCTGGAATCATTTCCTGGGGGACCATGCAATCAGCTTCCGGATACTCCCGTTGGGCCCCCAGGAAACCCTGGTCACGACCAAGTGGTTGGTGCCCAAGGAGGCACAGGAAGGCATCGACTATGACCTGGAGCATCTGACGCGAGTCTGGCTGGCCACCAATGATCAGGATCGCCAGCTGGTGGAAGGGACCCAGGCCGGTGTTTCATCTCCTGCCTATGAACCTGGCCCTTATTCAGAGCTGGCCGAGAATGGCGTGTGTCAGTTTGACGATTGGTATTGTGAAACGATGCAGCGCCGGCTCAAGGGCGAGTCATGACGCCGTCGTGAACCATTGACCGTCATATCGGGCAGCGCATGCATGGGCGTGGATGGCTGACGTCATCGGTGCCGATTGCATCGTCTTGCTGTGGCAATGTCTTTCTGTGGCATTGTCTTTCTTTGACATTGCCTTCCTGGGGCATTGTCTCTCTGTTGCATTACCTCAATATTGCCAGTAATCCATCGTAGCCTCTCCGCATTGTTCGGGAGAGGCTTTTCTTTTTCCAGGACGACTTTCTGTTTACAGGGCGAATTTCACTGCCTGACACAATGATAACCATGGGTCATCGATTCCCGCGCCTAAATGTTGTTGGACGCTAGTGGAGGCGAGGGATAACGTGAATGGTATGTCATGACACCTTCACGATTACCTGCGAAGGGGTCAGCCATCATTAATTACAATAAGAGGTGGGTAATGAATGCTGACGACGAAATACTCTCCGTAAAGAATGTCTATAAAGTCTTCGGTCAGCAGCCTGATGCTGCCATCAAGATGCTGGAAGAGGGCAAGACCAAGGAGGATGTCTTTCAGGAGACGGGGCAGGTCATCGGTGTCTTCGATGCCACCTTCTCGGTCAAGCGAGGCGAGATCTTCGTCATCATGGGTCTGTCAGGGTCTGGCAAGTCGACGATGGTGCGCCTCTTCAATCGCCTGATAGAACCGACGTCCGGCAGCATCTTCCTCAAGGGGAAGGAAATCACCGGCCTGACGGACAAGGGGCTGCTGGATGTGCGTCGCAAGGACATGAGCATGGTGTTCCAGTCCTTTGCCCTGATGCCGCACATGACAGTGCTGGACAACGCCGCCTTCGGGCTGGAGGTATCGGGAGTCGTCGAAGAAGAACGCTGTGCGCGTGCACGTGAGGCGCTGTCCCAGGTGGGGCTGGCGGGGCATGAATACAGCTATCCGCACCAGCTGTCCGGGGGCATGCAGCAGCGTGTCGGGTTGGCCAGAGCGCTGACCAATGACCCTACCATATTGCTGATGGATGAAGCCTTCTCGGCGCTTGATCCCTTGATCCGGACGGAAATGCAGGATGAGTTGCTGCGTCTCCAGAAGGAGCAGCAGCGCACCATCATCTTCATCTCACATGACCTGGATGAGGCCATCCGCATCGGCGACCGTATCGCCATCATGGAAGGTGGCTGTGTCGTCCAGATTGGAACACCACAGGAAATTCTCAACAATCCCGCGACTCCCTATGTGGAATCCTTCTTCAAGAGCGTGGACTCCTCCAAGGTGTTGAGAGCCGGTGATGTCGCGCGTCTTGATGCCGATATCGTGGTTCACCATCAGCAGACGCCCACGCAGACCCCCGCGCAGACACCGCCTTCCATTCCTTATGCCTACATGATGGATGATCAGCAGCAATTCATGGGAATCATCGACAATAGTCGCCCCGATGGAAGCGGCAAGGCACTCACGTTGTTGCCCAGTGATGTCGAGACCATCGCCTTTGATACTCCGCTTCATGAGTTGCTGGGGCTCTCCGCATCGTTGCCCTATCCACTGCCCGTACTCAATGCCGATGGCACCTTGAATGGCACGATCAGCAGGCAATCACTGCTGCAATCACTGAGCCGACATTAATCCTCATCACAATGCGACAAGGAGGGCAGACTCATGTCTGAGTGGACGATTCTGGATCCTTTCCAGGTACTGCATATTCCGCTGGGCGAGTGGGTAGAAGATTGCTTGAACTATCTCGTCAGCAATTTCCGCGGCGTCTTTCGTGCCGTACGCTGGCCTATCGATCAGGTGCTCAACGGTATCGAGGGGCTGCTTCAGGCGGTGCCACCGACGATCGGTATATTGCTCGGCGCCTTGCTCGGATGGCAGGTCGCAGGGCGACGCATGGGGCTCTTCTGTGCGTTCACCTTGATCCTGCTGGGGCTGATCGGTGTCTGGTCCGAGTCCATGACCACCCTGTCTCTGGTACTCACGGCCGTGTTCTTCTGCGCCGTGTTCGGCCTGCCGTTGGGCATTCTCTGCGCGCGTCATGACCGCCTGGAGAAGATTGCCAGACCGATACTGGATGCGATGCAGACGTTGCCGGCCTTCGTCTATCTGGTGCCAGTCGTGATGTTGTTCGGGATCGGTAACGTGCCCGGCGTGCTGGTCACCATCATCTTCGCCTTACCGCCGCTGGTGCGTTTGACCAATCTCGGGATTCGTCAGGTTCCTGGCGACAAGATCGAGGCGGCGCGTGCCTTTGGCTGCACGCCCGGCCAGATGCTGCGCAGAGTGCAGTTGCCCTTGGCGACGCCCACCATCATGGCCGGCCTCAACCAGACATTGATGCTTTCCCTGTCGATGGTCGTGATCGCCTCCATGATTTCGGTGGGAGGGCTGGGGCAGATGGTGCTTCGCGGTATCGGGCGTCTTGATATGGGGCTCGCCACCGTCGGGGGCATGGGACTGGTATTGCTGGCCATCTTCCTTGACCGCCTGACGCAGGCGATGGGAGAGCGCAGTGCCGTCGCGGGAGATCACCGTCGCTGGTTCCAGAAGGGGCCGCTGGGCATCTGCCTGGGGGTGATTGGCATCGGGAAATGGCAAGCACGCACCCACCCTTGAGTTTCATCATTTGCTTGAACCATGAAGTCGTCAGATCACCAACAACAACAGGAATATTCTCATGATGCCTTTCGCTCATTCTCGCCGGCAGCTGCTGTCCCGCACTCTGGCCGCGTCTTCCCTGGCGCTGTTCACCGCGTCTATGGCCCATGCGGCTGGTGACAAGCCCGGAGAGGGCGTGACGGTCACGCCGATATTTCCGACGATTTCCGAAGAGCATTTCCGGGGGCAGGTCGCGGTCCTGGGGCTCGAGGAGCTGGGCTATGAGGTCGAGCAGCCCAAGGAGACGGACTACCCGACCATGATGATGGCATTGTCCTACGGGGATGCCGATTTCACCGTGCACCTGTGGGATAACCTGCATGCCAGTTTCTATGACCGCGCCGGTGGCGATGACACCATGGTCAAGGCGGGCAGCGTGATGGAAGGCGTCATCCAGGGGTATCTGATCGACAAGAAGACGGCTGACAAGTACGACATCACATCGCTTGAGGACCTCAAGGATCCCAGCATCGCTGCGTTGTTCGATACCAATGAGGATGGCAAGGCCGACATGACGGGCTGCAACCCCGGGTGGGGATGTGAGGTGATCATCGATCACCAGCTCGAGGCATATGGTCTGGAGGATACGGTGACACAGAACCGCGGTTCCTACTTTGCGCTCATGGCTGACACCATCACGCGTTACCAGCAGGGTGAGCCGATCTTCTATTTCACCTGGGTGCCGCAATGGATCACGGCTGAACTGGTGCCGGGAGAGGATGTGGTCTGGCTCGAAGTTCCGCACACGGACCTGCCCGATGGCAACAATGATGTGAATACCCAGTATGAAGACAAGAATCTCGGCTTTGCGGTGGATACCATCAAAGCGGTCATGAACAAGGAGTTTGCCGAGGAAAATCCGGCCGCTCGAGAGTTCCTTTCTCATCTCTCGATGAGCCCGAATGATGAAGCCGCGCAAAACCTCAAGATGCAGAATGGTGAGAGCAGCAAGGAAGATATTCGCCGTCATGCCCAGCAATGGGTGCAAGAGCATCGTGGGCAATTCGATGCGTGGCTTGCCCAGGCTCGCGCGGTCGCCGAGTAACGTCTTGCGGGCGCCGGTCTTGCCGGCGCCTTTCTCAGGGCGTCAGCGGGCAATTTTTTCAGGGCTTCAGCGGGAGCTTATTCAGAGGCACCGCGCTGCCGCAAGCCCTAGGGGTAGACCACGGCATACTGGCAAGTTGCGCCTCACGTCGCCCATCAAGTCGCCCATCAAGTCACCCTCGAGTTTTCCTCATGCTCTCTCGGATGCCTCGGTGATCGTTGCCGGGGCGTCTGAGGTTTGCATGAGGGTCCTGCGCGCGCGGCGCCCTGATCTTCTATGACACGTGGAGGGTAATGCCTTGTCCTCACTTTATGCCTTTCAGCGAGATACGCATTTTCGCTCACTCCCCACCGCTACACAGCACATCGTCAAGGCGAGCCTGATCGATATTCTGGGGGTGGCAGCGGCGGCGCGTGAAACGCCTGCCTGCCAGGCAGCCAGACGTTACGCCCTGGAACATCATCCGGCGTCCCGGCTTGCCAGTCGGACATTGTTCAATGGTCAGGCGACACATCCGCTGGGGGCCGCATGGGCCGGCGGTTTCTGTGTCGATAGTCTCGATGCTCACGAGGGGCACTTCACCTCCAAGGGACATGCGGGCGCCACTGTGGTGCCTGCCTTGTTGGCGCTGGTGGATGCGTATCGTGAACAGGGCAGGACGATCAGTGGCGAGGAGTTTCTCAGTGCCCTGTGCGTCGGTTATGAAACGGCCCTGCGCGCGGGAGTGGCACTGATGGCGACGGCACCTGAATACCATGCCTCGGGAGCCTTTTCGGGGATCGGGGTCGTCTGTGCGGGGGCGCGTTTGCTTGGGCTGGATGAGCAGACCTTCCGCCATGCATTGGGAATTGCAGAGTACTTTGGGCCACGCTGTCCCATGATGCGGCTGATCGATCACCCCAGCATGCTGCGAGATGCACACGGCGCTGGTGCCTTCAGTGGCGTGAACGCGTTGCTGTTGGCGCAGGCGGGCATCACGGGAGCGCCGGCCGAAACCGTCGAGGATGACAGGGTGGCAGCCTGCTGGTCAGACCTGGGGTCACGTTGGGAGATCGACGCACAGTATTTCAAGCCCTGGCCCGTCTGCCGTTGGGCTCAACCGGCCTTGACCGCTGCCAGCGACCTGATGAAGGCGCATGTCGCGCTGCGTGCCGACACTATCCTGCATATCCGTGTCGAGACATTTCATGAATCCATGCGGCTGCAGGGGCATGCCCCCACCAATGCTGACGAGGCGCAATATGCGTTGGCCTACCCCTTGGCGGCATTGCTTCAGCGTGGTCAGCTAGGCCCGAATGAATTCGATGAACGGGCGCTGTGTAATGAAGAGATTCTGGCGCTGTGTCAGCGAATCGAGATTGTCGAGGCCGCCGATCTGTCCGCCAGATTCCCGGACGAGATTCTGTCGCGTGTCCATTTCCGCCTCAAGGACGGGCGAGAGATCAGCAGTGACATAACCTGTGCCAGAGGGGACCCGCAGATGCCGCTTTCCGCCGAGGAATTGCGAGATAAATTCCGACGTTACTCCCACGGCGCTCTGCATGATTCACGCAGTGACAACATACTGACGCTCGTGGACAGTCTGGAGCATTCCGTCGACTGTCATGCGCTACTTGAGCAGGTGCTGGTCGCCTGATGTGATGGCGAGCGGCAGAAAATAACATTCAACTTGCCTGGCGACATGCGGCCTTTCAGTATCACTGGAAGGTCGCATGTCGCCTTTTCATTTTCTGACATCGCTTTCTGAAAAGGGAAGCGTGCGGACGACTCATAACATCCGGTCATGATTAGTCGGGAGAAAAGGTTTCTTTCGCACTTCACGGTGTCTGTTTAGGCTACAGATATGCTGATGTGGTGAATGAAGCATCCCTCCAATAACAACTTGATCATGACAAGGTGAAAGCATGAACTTTGACGGTATCTGGACTCCGGTAGTCACTCCTTTTTCTGACGATAATCGTATCGAATTCGATACCCTGAAAGTCGTGCTGGAAAGCCTGATTGAGCAACAGGTGCATGGTCTCATCATCGGTGGCACGACAGGCGAGTATTACGCGCTGACCAGGCAAGAGCGCAAGCAGGTCTTCGATCTGGTGGCGGAGCAGGTCAAGGGCCGTATCCCCATCATGGCCGGCATCAATGCGACCACGACGGAAGAGAGTCTGGAGCTGGGCCTGTACGCCAAGTCCGTCGGCTTCGATGCGATTCTGGTGGCAGCCCCTTATTACTGCCAGCCGGCGGAAGATGAGCTGCTGCGTCATATCCAGCGGGTCGATGATGCGCTGGACATGCCGATCATGCTTTACAACTTCCCTGACCGTACCGGTGTGCCGATGACGCTTGCCTTGCTGGACGAGTTGAGCGAGCGACCCAACATCCAGGCCATCAAGGAAAGCACCGGTTCCATCGAGCGCATGCATGCGCTGATCAATGAGTTTGATGATCGCATTCAGGTCAGTTGCGGCATGGATGACCAGGCGCTGGAGTTCTTCGTCTGGGGAGCGCGCAGCTGGGTGGGCGGTGCTTCCAACTTCCTGGCGGCAGAACATGTCGCGCTCTACAAGGCCTGTGTCATCGACCAGGACTTCGTGGCGGGACGTCAGCTGGCAGCACGGATTCTGCCGATGCTGAACCTGCTGGAGCAGGGCGGGAAGTTCTGTCAGTACATCAAATACGGCTGTGAACTGGCAGGACTGCCGGTAGGTACTGCGCGCGCGCCCCTGGGCGAACTCACTGACAACGAGAAAGCCACCTTAACGCGCCATTACGAGGCATTGGTCGCTTATCGCGGCTGATGCCCACGGAGGGGGAGCCACTTCCATGCAGCTGAAATGCAATATTCTGCCCCAGGATGATGGGAGATGTGGATGGTATGACATGCTGCCTTCCCCTCCGCCTGCCACGCCCTTGCGAGGTGACATCAAGGCTGACTGGGTCATCCTGGGGGCGGGGCTTGCGGGACTTGCGGCCGCCAGGCGGCTGGCGGAGCTCCAACCTGATGCCAGCATCGCTCTGGTGGAGGCGCGTCGTGTCGGCTTTGGGGCTGCCGGGCGCAATTCCGGTTTCATGATCGATCTGCCCCATGATTTGAATTCCCACGATTACACCGGGGATAGAACCAAGGATCTCCAGCAGATCCGGCTCAATCGGGGGGCGATCGACTATCTCCGGGACATCGTTCAGCGCCATTCCATCGACTGCGATTGGCGTGAACAGGGCAAGTTGCATGGCGCGGTGGAAAAGCACGGCATCAAGGCGCTCGAAGCCTTCGCCAAGGGGCTGTCAGGGTTGGATGAGCCCTATCGGACACTGGATGCGGCAGAGATGAAAGCCGTGACCGGCACGAGTTTCTATCAGGCCGGTCTGCATGCCCCGGGCGCGGTACTGGTGCAGCCTGCCGCCCTGGTACGTGGTCTGGCTGCCGCATTGCCCGAGAACGTTCAGCTGTATGAGGACACTGCGGTGCGCAGTATCGAGACGGGGGTACGGCATGTACTGGTGACCGATCACGGCCGACTCCAGTCGCCGCGCTTGATACTGGCCAACAATGCCTATGCCTCGCAGTTCGGGGCGCTGGGGTTCAAGGGTAGCATCCTGCCGGTCTACACCTATGGCAGCCTCAGCCGCCAACTGCGTCCCGATGAACTCGAGCGCCTCGGTGGCGAAGAGAGCTGGGGAGTGATTCCCGCTGACCCCATGGGCACGACGGTCAGGCGTATGGGCTTCGGGCGTATCTGTATCCGCAACTCCTTTGTCTATCGACCTGATATCACCGCCGGCCGGCAGCACCTGGCTCGCGTCAAGCTGGCACATCAGCGCTCATTTGATCGTCGTTTCCCGATGCTGCCGGACGTGGACATGGAATACACCTGGGGCGGGGCCCTGTGCCTGACGCGCAATGGCGGCACACCCTTCGGCGAAATCGCCCCCGGGGTGTTCAGCGCGGTCTGTCAGAACGGGCTGGGGCTCACCAGTGGCACGACCTCCGGGAAGCTGATTGCGGAGTACGCCGTGGGTATCGAAAGCGAGCTGCTCGATATCATGCGCCAGATCCCCAAACCGGCGCCCAATCCTCCCGAGCCATTGCTGGGGCTAGGGGTACGGTCGACCCTTGCCTGGAAGGAATGGCACGCCGGCAGTGAACTCTGAACACTCGATTTTTCTCCCAAGACACAAGGACAACAACAATGTCTGAGACTCTGAGCCGAGACACGATCGCTGAACAGATCGAGCGTCTGGAATATCGTCATCTGGCCTTCATCGATGGCCGCTTCGTGGCTGCGCAATCCGGCGAGACGTTCGAAACCCTCAACCCGGCAACAGGCGAGCTGCTGACCCATGTTGCCGCGTGCAATGGCGAGGATGTCGATCTTGCCGTCAAGGCGGCACGTCGCGCTTTTGAAGCGGGTGTCTGGTCAGGATTGGCGCCTGCCGAGCGCAAGGTCATCATGCAGCGCTTTGCCGATCTGATCGACGCGAACTGCCTCGAGCTGGCGGTGCTGGAAGCCCTGGAGGCCGGCAAGCCGATCAGTGAGTGCTACACCGTCGATATCCCGGATACCGCCAATACGATTCGTTGGCATGCCGAGGCGGTCGACAAGCTCTACGATGATGTGGCACCGACCTCCGGTGATACTGTCGCGACCATTCGCCGCGAGCCCCTCGGCGTCGTCGGCGCGGTGCTGCCCTGGAATTTCCCGGCCATGATGGCGGGTTGGAAGCTGGGGCCTGCGCTCATCACTGGCAATAGCGTCGTGCTCAAGCCTGCGGAATTGACCTCATTGAGCACCCTGCGACTCGCGGAGCTCGCCTTGCAGGCCGGCATTCCCGCCGGTGTCCTGAATGTGGTGCCAGGGCTTGGGCATGTCGCCGGCAAGGCCATTGGCCTGCACCCTGACATTGATCTTGCCGCCTTCACGGGCTCCACCGAGATCGGGCGTCGCTTCCTCGAATACTCCGCTGCCAGCAATCTGAAGCGTGTCGTACTGGAATGCGGTGGCAAGAATCCTCAGGTCGTCATGCCCGATGTCACCGACCTCAAGGAAGTGGCAAGCAATGTGTTGGCCGCCGCCTTCTGGAACATGGGCGAGAACTGCTCCGCCGGGTCGCGCCTCATCGTGCACCACTCACTCAAGGATGATCTGCTCGAGGAGATGCTGCTGCAGCTCGAGAGAGACTGGAAGACCGGTGATCCGCTGGACCCGGATGTCCAGCTGGGCGCGCTCATCGAACAGGCACACATGGACAAGGTGATGTCGCACATCTCCCAGGCCAAGGAAGCCGGAGTGACGGTGGCGACAGGCGGCATGCGCCTGCATGAACAGAGCGGCGGGTATTTCGTCGCCCCGACCATCTTCGATGATGTTCCTGCAGATGCCGCTATCGCCAGTGAAGAGATCTTTGGTCCCGTCCTGGCAGTCATTCCCTTCGAGACGGAACAAGAGGCCATCGCCATTGCCAATGACACCTGCTATGGCCTGGCGGCATCACTGTGGAGCAATGATCTGAACACCGTCTATCGCATGTCATCCGCGATCCGCGCCGGCACCATCTCGGTCAACTGCTTCTCGGAAGGCGACATCACGACACCATTCGGTGGCTACAAGCAGTCGGGGTTCGGGGGGCGTGACAAGTCGATCTACGCACACGACCAGTACTGTGAGCTGAAGACCACCTGGATTCAGCTGGGATGATTCAATCGCTGTCCGCCTGATCCCTCATCACTCTCGAGCGCCATCCTTTTTCTCTGAAAGGGGATGGCGTTCTCGCGCAGGAAGCCCGCCATGACTGTTCCCGCTACTGAGTTTCTCAACCCCGTCAACACCCAGACCTGGGCCAATGGCCGCCATCTGGTGCGCTGTTTGAAGGTCATACAGGAGACACGGGATGTTCGAACCTACTGTTTCAGCATGCAGCACCCGGTGCTGTTCTTCTTCAAGCCCGGGCAATTCGTCACGCTGGAGCTGGAGATAGACGATGAACAGGTCATGCGGTCCTATACCATCTCCAGTGCGCCATCGATTCCCTACAGCTTTTCCATCACGGTAAAACGTGTGGCGGGTGGGCGCGTCTCGAACTGGCTGCATGACAACCTCAAGGAAGGGGCCCTGGTAGCGGTCCATGGCCCGGTAGGGCAGTTCAACTGCATCGACCACCCGGCAGACAAGGTCCTGTTCCTGTCCGGCGGTGTGGGGATCACGCCAGTGATGTCCATGGCCCGCTGGTTGTTCAACATCAATTCCGAAGTCGACATGGTGTTTGCCCACAGTGCCCAGACGCCCAGCGATATCATCTATCGTGCCGAACTGGATTACATGTCCACGCGCATCGAGAACTTCAAGCTGCATCTCATCAGCGAGCGCAGTGAAACCGGCCAGATATGGGGTGGCTACCGAGGCTTCCTGACGCGAGAGATGCTCCAGTTGATGGCGCCTGACTTAATGGAGCGTGAAGTCTTCTGCTGTGGCCCAGCCCCATACATGAATGCGGTGCGTCAGATCCTCACCTCTGCCGGATTCGACTTTACCCATTATCACGAGGAATCCTTCGGTGCGACGCCAACGGCGGATATCGCGACCGCCGAGGATCATGCCGCCCAGGCGTTGGAGCGTGAAGAAGAGTCCGTGACAGGTGAGGGGCACTGGGTGACCTTTCTGGATTCGGGCAAATCCGTACAGGTCATGGAAGGCACCACGCTGCATGAAGCGGCGGCAAGTACTGATCTGAATATTGCCAAGGCCTGTGGCATGGGAATCTGTGGTACCTGCCGTGTGCGCGTTCTCAGCGGTGAAGTGGACATGCAGCACAATGGCGGTATCAGCGAAGAAGAGATCGAAGAGGGCTATGTATTGAGTTGCTGTACTACAGTCGTTGGCGATGTGCAGATTGAGTACTGACCGCGCTCTGGTGCTTCTCTATGACAGAGGGGGCTTGCGCCATGCACTGGCGCAAGCCAATGGGCGCATCATCGCCTTGGCTCCCGAAGAAGCCTCCATGATCAATGGCGCCGACCTGCTGGTCGATGGCGGCTACACCACAGTCTGATGATCCGGCAGTACCCAGCAAGATTGCAGTAGATGTGAAAAGGCACTGTCGATGACAGTGCCTTTTTTGTGCTTCGTATCTCTTCCCTCGGTTCCATTGCTAGGGCCTGGGGTAGACAAGTCCAGGAAGCATCTCCTCAAGCAACATGGCAGCATGCATCACTTTCATGTCCTGGAATTTTCCTCCCACCAGATGCAGTCCGACAGGCAGCCCATTGTCATCCAATCCGCAGGGGAGTGATGCCGCGGGTTGTTGGGTCAGGTTGAAGGGGTAGCTGAACGGCGTCCAGTCCATCCAGTCAGCGTATTTCTCGCCGGGTGGGACGTTGTGCCCAGCGGCAAATGGTGAAATGGGCAGGGTGGGGGTAACAAGCAAATCCCATTGCTCGTGGAAGGATTGCATGTGTGCGCAAAGTGCAGTCCGCTCTCGTCTTGCCGCCAGATATTGCGACAAGGAAATGTGGCTGCCTCGCTCTGCAATATCCAGCAAGCCCGGGTCCATTTGATCTCGCTGGCTGTCGGTCATCTTTTCGACCACCTGGGTGGCACCCGCGAACCACAAGGTATTGAAGATATCGAGGGGACAGGCAAACCCGGGGTCTATCTCGATGACGTCAGCGCCCAGTCTCGAGAGTAGAGCGACCGCTTCGTCCACTCGCAGGCGTATGTCCTGTGCAACGTCGACATACCCAAGCGTCGGGCTGTAAGCGATTTTCCATCCTTCAAGAGACAATGGGAGTGGCGCATTCCAATCAATGCCATGTGGATTGCCGAGCAATCCGTCTCGGGCATCCGGTCTTGCCATGCTGGCAAGCATCAGGGCGCTATCGGACGCCGTCCGTGTCATCGGGCCCAGGTGTGAGAGTGTCGACATGGCGCTGGTCGGCCATTGAGGTATCCAGCCAAACGTGGGTTTCAGGCCGAAGGTGCCGGTAAAGCTGCAGGGAATACGGATCGAACCGCCCGCGTCACTTCCTTGATGGAGCATGCCCAGGTTCAGCGCGGCCGCTGCTCCAGCCCCGCCTGAGGATCCACCCGACGTCAGTGCGGTGTTCCAGGGATTGCGCGTCACGCCATGCAGGGGGGTGTCCGTCACTCCCTTCCAGCCGTACTCCGGTGAGGCTGTCTTGCCGAGAAAGACGGCGCCTGCCTTGCGCAGGCTCGCGGCGACGGGAGCATCGACGTCACTGCCTCCGTCGGGTGATGTGGTGGCGGAGCCGTATCGGGTCGGCATGTCCCGGGACAGCGTCAGGTCCTTGAGCGTTGTCGGTACACCGTCCAGCGGGCCGCAGGGCGAGCCGTTCATCCAGCGGGCTTCGGCGTCTCTCGCCGCCTTCATTGCCCCATCATGGGCGATATGCACGAAGGCATTGACCTTGGGGTTGAGCGTGTCGATACGTTCCAGACAATCCCGGGTCAGCTCGACAGGGGATAGCTCGCCCTGGCGAAATAGCATCAGGGCGTCAGTGGCGGTCAATTCAGATAATTGCGTGGGAAGAGAGGCTGGGGTCATGTCAGATCCTGTCCATTGGCTATCAAGTACCGGCTATCAGGTACTGCAATCAAGTACTCGCACGGGGACGTTCTTGGCACGTGAGATGTGCTCGGCAATGAAAAGGGCCTGCGCAATGCAGGCCCTTGTCGCTGGTCAGCGGGCTTCGATCACCTGAGGTGAGGGAGCCACATCATCTTCCAGCTGCTCCGGGTGATATTCCGCGGTGTAATCCCGACGCGCCTGCGCGAAGCGTTCCACCACATCGGCATCCTTGCGCTGCAAGGCGAGGCTGATGATGACGAAGGCTGACGCATTGAGGATCAGGCCCCAGATGCCGGCATGCAGGCCAAGCGGGTTGCTGACACTGGCGCCGTAGGACAGCCAGAGGACGGTCACGATACCCAGAATCAGGCCCCAGAAGGCCGCTTGCGGGTGTGCCTTGCGCCAGGTGATGGCACCCAGTGTCGGCACTATCAGCTGAGCGGTGCCCGCCAGTGCCGCGATCCCGATGGTGACGAGCAGCCCCGGAACGGTCAGTGCCAGGATGTAGGCCGCCAGAGAGAAGCCGACCAGAGACAGGCGCCCAATGTGGACGATGCGCTTCTGATCCGCTTGCGGGTTCACGTAGCGCTTGTAGATATCCATGGTGACGACGGTCGATACCGCATGGATCTGGGAGTTGGCGGTGGACATCGCCGCTGCCGCGCCAGCCGCCATGATCAGTGATGCCAGCAAGTAGGGTGCATAGTTCATCAGCATGACAGGCAGGATCTGGTCAGCATTCTCCAGGCCAGGCTCCAGCAGTACACCGGTATACCCCGTGAGTACCGAGCCGAAATAGGCGAAGGCGGCGAGCCCCAGCAGGAAGGGCATCAACCCGAACAGCTTGCCGCTTTTCACCGAATACATGCGCAGCCAGATCTGGGGACCCATGAAGGCGCCGATGGCCACGATCACGAACAGAGAGAACCACATGGAGTAGCCCATGTTGCCATTCGGCCCCGGCAGCGTCAGATGCGCGGGCGAGTCACTGGCGAGCTGCGCGAACATGCTGGTCGGGCCACCTGCCTGGCCGGCGATGTAGTAGCCCGCATACATCATGCCGAAGAACAGCAGCGCCCCGTAGATCACATCTGTCCAGGCGATGGCGCGAATTCCGCCGACCCACACATAGACGATGATGATGAAGTAGAACAGCAGTGCGGCCAGCCAGAAGGGCACGACGCCACCGGAGGCGACCTCGATCAGGTAGGCGCCGCCCGTCAACTGGATCTGCAGGTATGGCACGGTAAAGATCAGCGTGATGACGGCAACGAGGACTCTGAGTGCTTCACTGTTGTAGAAATCGCCCATCAGGTCTGACGGCGTCAGGTAGTCAAAGCGCTTGCCGAGATACCAGACGCGCTTGCCCACCCAGTAGTACATGAAGCCGAAGAGCAGGTTCCACGCAAGCGCGGTGAGATAGATCGGGCCACTGGTGTAGAAGGTGGCATTCGATCCCAGGAAGGCAAAGGCGCTCCACCAGGTGGCCGCCACCGTGAAGAACACGGCAATGCTGCCCATGGCCCGCCCCTGAACGAAGAAGTCTTCGCTCGTCGTCTGGGACTTGCGGGCTGAGACGAGCCCGACGATCAAGGGAATGATCATGAAGGCCGCGATGATCAAGATGCTTCCAGTCATGGTGAGCTCCTCAGCGCTTGCCGCCGGTGGAAGGGGCTCTGGCGCTACCCCAGTTGGTCAGGTAGGCATACAGGAACACGGCGGTGAGGAAGCCCCACCACACCAGGTTCCAGACGAGGAAGAACGGAACTCCCATCACCATGGGCTCGATCTTGTTGGCCATCAGCATCAATGGACTCTCGAGCATCAAGAATCCCAGCAGCATGCTGCCGTAGATGGCGACCTTGCGGGTCGTGAAGCGCTTTCTCATTGCATTCCCCTTTATTGTGGTTGGTGGGGCGGGTTGTGACCTGTCGTGTCGATGGCAGGGAACCGGGCATGGCAAAGCATCAATTATTGTATTTATGCGTATAAATTAACCAATAGGTGACAATCCCCCTACCGTCAAGGAAGACACGGCGTTTTCGCTTTTCGCCTCACCCGCGACGCAGGCCCCCAAAATCTGGATAATGGCGGCCATCGCGTAGCCGTCTGACTGGCGTGCTGGCGCCCACACTCTTCACAGCGGTGCATCGTTCATGGAAATCAAGGTCAACTTTCTCGACAACCTGAGGCTCGAGGCGAAATTCGACGACTTCACGGTCATCACCGATCAGCCCATCCGCTACAAGGGTGATGGGTCGGCGCCGAGCCCGTTCGACTACTTCCTGGCGTCGTCGGCGCTGTGCGCGGCGTACTTCGTGAAGGTGTACTGCGTGGCGCGGGACATCCCGACCGAGAACATCCGCCTGTCGCAGAACAACATCGTCGACCCGGAGAATCGCTACAACCAGATCTTCAAGATCCAGGTGGAGCTGCCGGAAGACCTCTCCGACAAGGACCGCCAGGGCATTCTGCGTTCCATCGAGCGTTGCACGGTGAAGAAGGTCGTCCAGACCGGCCCGGGCTTCGAGATCGAGACGGTCGACAACCTCGATGAGGACGCCCAGGCATTGCTGATGGCGGAGCCGCCGGAAGGGCAGAGCACCTGGATCGAAGGCAAGGACCTGCCGCTGGAACAGACCATCGCCAACATGACGGGCCTTCTGAATGATCTCGGCATGAAGATCGAGATCGCCTCCTGGCGCAACATCGTGCCGCACGTCTGGTCGCTGCACATTCGTGATGCCGCCTCACCGATGTGCTTCACCAACGGCAAGGGCTCGACCAAGGAGAGCGCGCTGTGCTCGGCACTGGGCGAGTTCATCGAGCGCCTGAGCTGCAACTTCTTCTACAACGACCAGTTCTTCGGCGAAGCCATCGCTGACAGCGAGTTCGTGCACTACCCGAACGAGAAGTGGTTCCAGCCGGGCCCGAATGACGAGATCCCGGAAGGTGTGCTGGATGACTACTGCCTGGAGATCTTCAATCCGGATGGCGAGCTGGGCGGCTCCAATCTGATCGACACCAATTCCGGGCGTGCGGATCGTGGCATCGTGTCCCTGCCGTTCACTCGCCGTTCGGACGGTGAGACGATCTACTTCCCGTCCAACCTGATCGAGAACCTGTATCTCAGCAACGGCATGAGCGCCGGCAATACTCTGCCGGAAGCCCAGGTGCAGTGTCTGTCCGAGATCTTCGAGCGTGCGGTGAAGCGCGAGATTCTCGAGCAGGAACTGACCCTGCCGGACGTGCCGCAGGAGGTGCTGGCCAAGTACCCGGAAATCGTCGAAGGCATCGAGGCGCTGGAAGCCCAGGGCTTCCCGATTCTGGTCAAGGACGCCTCGCTGGGCGGCCAGTTCCCGGTGGCCTGCGTCACGCTGATGAACCCGAAGACCGGCGGTGTCTTCGCCTCCTTCGGCGCGCACCCGAGCTTTGAAGTCGCCATCGAGCGCAGCCTGACCGAGCTGATGCAGGGCCGCAGCTTCGAGGGGCTCAACGACTTCATGCCGCCGACCTTCAACTCGCTGGCCGTGTCCGAGCCGAACAACTTCGTCGAGCACTTCATCGACTCCTCGGGTCTGGTCTCCTGGCGTTTCTTCAGCTCCAAGACCGATATCGAGTTCGTCGAGTGGGACTTCTCCGGCAGCAATGAAGAAGAAGTCGCCAACCTGTTCGGCATCCTCGATGAGATCGGCAAGGAGGCCTACATGGCGGTGCACGAGGATCTTGGCGCGCCGGTGTGCCGTATCCTGGTGCCGGGCTATTCCGAGGTCTACCCGGTCGAGGACCTGGTGTGGGACAACACCAACATGGCGCTGGATTACCGCGAGGACATCCTCAATCTGCATCGTCTCGATGACGAGCAGCTGGCGGACCTGGGCGAGCGTCTCGAAGAGAGCCAGCTTGATGAGCACATGGACATCAAGACGCTGATCGGCATCGAGTTCGACGAGAACACCATCTGGGGCCAGCTGACGATTCTCGAACTGAAACTGATGATCAACCTCGCGCTGGGTCAGCACGAGGACGCGCTGGATCGCGTCGAGATGTTCCTGCAGTACAACGACAACACCGTCGTGCGCGGCCTCTATTATCAGGCCATGAAGGCGGTGCTGGAGATCACGCTGGATGACGAGCTGGAGCTTGAGGACTACCTCTACAACTTCCGCCGCATGTTCGGCGAAGACACCATGGCTGCCGTGGTGGGCTCCGTGCAGGGCGAGGTGCGCTTCCATGGTCTGGAGCCGACCAACATGCAGCTGGAAGGGCTCGATCGCCACCTGCGCCTGATCGAAAGCTACCAGAAGCTGCACGCCCATCGTGCTGCCCTGGCGGCCAGGCAGGGCTGATGCTCGCCTGTTGAATCCCGTGGCATGACAAGAACGGCCCCTCACTGGATGGTGAGGGGCCGTTTTCGTAGCCGGGCGCTTATTTTCTGTGCTCATGGCACAGGGCACAGGGCTTCAGGGATCAGGGAAGCACCTGCTGCCCCTCCGCCAGACGCTGACAGCATTCAATGATCTGCTCGCGGATCCAGCGATGCGCGGGGTCCTTCTGATAGCGGCGATGCCAGCTCAAGTGGAAGGGGAAGGAGGCAAAGGCGACCGGCGGTGCCACACGGGTGACGGCGAACTGGCGGCAGAAGTGCTGGCATAGCCCGGTGGGCAGGCTCGCGATCAGTGGCGAGCGCTCCAGCAGGGAGGGCACGGCCATGAAGTAGGTGACCGCCAGGGCCACCTCACGCTTGAGCCCCTGGCCCTCGAGCTGCTTGAAGATGCCGCTTTTCAGGCGGGTATGGGGTTGCACCAGCACATGGGCGTGGTGCTCGAAATCCGCCTTTGTCATGCGGCCTTCATCATCCAGACGCTCCAATAGCGGATGCCCGTTGCCGACCAGACAGTCGATGCCTTCCGTGATCACTTCCCTGACCACCAGATTCTCGGGCGGATCGACCTGACGCCCGAAGGCGAGGTCCGTCGTGCCGCTCATCACGCCGGCTTCGCTCATGTCCTGCGAGAGACGGCGCACCTGAAGGGTAATGCCCGGCGCCTGTTCACGCAGGATCGTCGCCAGTTGCGGCAGGATCAGCACCTCGAAGTAGTCATTGGCGGCGATCTCGAAATGACGGCTTTCGGTGGTGTGGTCGAAGTGCCGCTCGCTGTTGATCAGGCCATCGAGGTCGGTCAGCGCCGCCTCGATGGTCGGGAACAGGTGATCGGCCTTCTCGGTAGGGCGCATGCGCTGGCGGTCGCGGATGAACAGCGGATCATTGAACAGCTCGCGCAGCCTGGAGAGCGCCGCGCTCACCGAGGGCTGACTCAGATGTAGACGCTCGCCGGCGCGCGTGACGTTCTGCTCGAGATACAGCGCATGGAAGGTGCGCAGGAGGTTGAGGTCGTAGTTGAGCTTCATGATGACTACCAGAGCAGGCGGAGTGTCGCGGTTGCACTCGGGCGAGTGAGCACTATTTGTCTGGATGATAGCAGCTATCTGTACTATCGATTATCACGATGGCAAGTGCAGGCGGTAGGGTAGTGATCAGAACACGACGAGTGATCCAAGCGACCCACAGGAGTGAGCCATGAGTGATGTGAAGCGGACGCAAGCCGAAGAGGAAAAGATCGTGCTGATCACCGGCGCCTCAAGCGGTATCGGTGAGGCCACCGTGCGCACACTGGTGAAGGCCGGGCACAAGGTCGTCGCGACCGCCCGTCGCAAGGAGCGCCTCGATGCGCTGGTCGATGAACTGGGCAGCGACAAGGTGCTGGCGATTGCCGCCGATGCGACGGACTACGATCAGCTCGCCAAGGTGGTCGAGCAGGCCGTCGCCCAGCATGGCCGTCTGGATGTGGCGTTCGCCAATGCCGGTACCGGCGTCAGCCAGGCAGGCACCGAGAACGGTGATCCCGAGGAGTGGAAGCGAGTCATCGACATCAACATCAATGCGCTGCTGTGGACCGCCCACGCGACCCTGCCGCACCTGAGAGAGAGCAAGGGCCACTTCATCCTCACCAGTTCCGTGGCCGGCCGCGCCAATCATGCGGGCTCCATCTACAGCTCCAGCAAGTGGTTCGCCTACGGCTTCGGCCAGAACCTGGCGATGGAAATGGCCGAGTGGCAGGGCCGCTGCACCACCATTACCCCGGGCATGGTCAATACCGCCTTCTTCGACCAGCCCAAGCCGGACAAGCTGGACCCGCAGGATGTGGCGGATGCCGTGCTCTACGCCATCAGTGCTTCTCCGCGTGCCAATATCCGCGAAGTGCATCTGATGCCGACCTATTGAGCCGGTTGCCGGCATGCGAATTGTCGAGCGGGTGCGCTCGATAAGCACGCTGGCCCAAGATAACTATTTGTGTGTGCGATAGTGGCTATCCGGACTATCGATTATGACGATGGTGGCGTGAGCAGTAAGCTTCATTCAACACTGGGCGAGCATCACTTGGTGACCATCACGTGGTGAGCATCACGTGGTGACCATCACGTCGCCGACATCTTTCGTGAAGTGACCGTTGCGGGCTATCCCGCACGTTGAGGAGAGCATCATGAGCAAGGTTCTGGTAGTAGTGACATCCCACGATACGCTGGGTGACACGGGCAAGAAGACAGGCTTCTGGCTGGAAGAGCTGGCGGCTCCCTACTACGTCATGAAGGACGCCGGCATCGAGGTGACGCTGGCCTCTCCCAAGGGCGGTCAGCCGCCGCTGGATCCGGCAAGCCAAGGCGAGGATTTCCAGACGGATGCCACGCGTCGCTTCGACAAGGACGCCGCTGCTCAGCAGGATCTTGCCACCACCGCCGTGCTGGCAGACATGAAGGTCGAAGACTTCGACGCCATCTTCTACCCGGGTGGCCACGGCCCGCTGTGGGATCTGACCAACGACGCGGATTCCATCCGCCTGATCGAGCAGTTCCATGCGGCTGGCAAGCCGGTCAGCTCCGTCTGCCACGCCCCGGCAGTGCTGTTGAACGCCCGCAAGCCTGACGGCACTCCCTTCGTGGATGGCGTGCGTGTCACCGGCTTCACCAATGGCGAAGAAGAAGGCGTTGGCCTTACCAATGTCGTGCCGTTCCTGGTCGAAGATGCTCTGCAGCAGAAAGGCGGCATCTATGAGAAGAAGGCCGATTTCACCTCCTTCGCGATTCAGGATGGCCTGATCATCACCGGCCAGAATCCGATGTCTTCCGAAGGTGTCGCTGAGCTGCTGATCGACAGCCTCAAGAAGTAGATCGGGCGAGTTCAGGCAGCATGAAAAACCCCGCGACCGGGTCACCGGTCGCGGGGTTTTCGTCTTTCAGGTAGCGGGTCTTATCTGCGCCCGCCTGGTTCAGTTGTTCTGAGCCAGTCGCCTGTTTCAGTAGAACAAGCCAGCCACCATCAGCCATTCGAGGCTTTCGCTGCTCGCGCAAGCTGGGTCACGTAGGCATCGAGCACTTCCGGCATCGAGAGCGGTGTCGGGTTGGCCGCCGTGCCCATCGGGTCATTCTCCAGCAGGATGACCCTGTCGTTGCTGAAGATGGGCAGGTCATTGTCCGCGAGGTGCTGGTTGAGGCGCTCAATCAGCGCCTGGCCACCATAGGTCAGGATGATATCGACGTCGGCCAGCTCCGCCAGTTGTTGCGGGGGCACTCGCCCGCCAATCCTGCCGTCGCTGGCACTCGCCGTCACGAAGGACGGGGAGGTCAGCCCCAGCTCGGCAAGGAAGCGCCCCCGGGCATCGTTGTCGTTGTAGAAGGCGATCCGGGTCGGGTCTTCGGGGTCGATATAGCGCAGAGTGATGGCCGACTTGCCCTTGATCTCCGGGTGGGTGGCGATGTTCTCGGCGACCTGCGCCTCGAGACGCTCGATCAGCGCTTCCCCTTCCGCGGCCATGCCCATGCCGGTACTGTCGAGGCGAATCATGTCGCGCCAGCTGGAAGACCAGCGCGGGCCGGGGCGCGCCACGACCGGCGCGATCTTGCTGAGCTTCGCGTAATCGTCTTCGCTCAATCCTGAATAGGCGGCGAGGATGACGTCCGGCTGGCTGGCGGCTACGGCATCGAAATCGAGGGTCTTGCCCTGATCGAACAGATTGGCCGAGTCGGCCCCCAGTGCTTCCAGGCGCGCCTTGACCCACGGCATCATGCCGTCGCCGTCATCATCCCCGAAGTCCTGACGGGGGAAGCCCACCGGCACCACGCCCAGCGCCAACGGCACTTCATGATTGGCCCAGGCGACGGCGGCGATGCGTTGCGGCTTGCTCTCGATGACGGTAGTGCCGAAGGCATGTTCGATCGTGAGCGGATACTGCGCCGTTGCCTCGGCGGAGGTGGCAGATGATCTGGCAGACGACGTATGTGCAGTCGCTGACTCGTGTGCCTGTACGGCAGGTGTGAGGCAGGCAGCCATGACGGTGGTCAGGCCGATGGCGCAGGAAAGTCGCGTGAGTCGCAAGGGAGACTCCTTGTGTGATCGGCTGGCGGCAGACGCCGCTGGCCAGAGACGAGATGACAGCCCCTGGCGGGAAGGGGCTGTCGGTGGGTAGGCAAGCGTTACGTGTGGAGACGAGTGCCCTGTCGGCAGGGCGGGCCCGTGGTCAGAAGTCGTAGGTCATGCTCAGCAGCGCACTGCGCGGCGCGCCGTACAGGTACTGGCTGTAGAAGCCCTGCTGCGTGTAGTACTCCTCATCGAAGAGGTTGGACACGTTGAGCTGGGTGCTGAAGTTGTCATTGAAGCGATAGCGCGCCATGGCGTTGGCGAGGAAGACATCGCCCTGGCCGACCTTCTCGGTACCGGTGGGCGTGTCGGTATCCTTGTAGGTATCACCCTGCCAGGTGCCACCAGCGCCCAGCGTCAGACGCGACCAGTCGCCGGGCAGCTGCCAGGTGGCGTAGACCTTGGCCTGCTGACGCGGATAGCTGGTATTGAGCTGGGTGCCATCGGAGTCCTCGGCGTCTACCAGTGCGTAGCTGGCGGAGAGATTGATGCCCGGCGCGACCTCACCGGCCACTTCCAGTTCGAAGCCTTCGACCACGGCGCCGTCGGACTCGGTGTAGGCCTGATCGGTGGTGCCGGCGACATAGACGCCGGGGATCTCGACGGCCAGATTGTCCTGCTCGCTGCGGAAGACGGCGAAGGACACGTCAGCGCGGTCCTCGAACAACGCCGCCTTCAGGCCCGCTTCATAGCTGGTGCCCTCGAGCGGGTCGAGCAGGGCGCCATCGGGGGCACGTTCGCTCTGGGTGTTGAAGATCTGCGTGTAGCTGGTATAGGCGGTGAGGTTGTCGGTAATGTCGACGATCAGGCCGGCATAGGGCGTGAACTCGTCGTTGTATTCATAGCTGCGCTCGCCACGGTAGTCCTGGTCGATCTCCCAGTCGGTCAGGCGGGCGCCGATGATCAGGTGCACGGGGTCGGCCAGCGAGAAGCGCGTCACGGCGTAGAAACCGCTCTGCTCGGTTTCGGTGTCGTCGGTCAGCCCCCATTCGCCCCATTCCGGCTCGGCCAGCGCCGGGTCATCGCGATCGGTGAAGCTGCCCAGCGCCGGCACGGCGCTCGCCGGGGTGCGGCTCCAGATCTCGTACTCTTCCTTGAGCCGCATGTAGCCAAAGCCCAGCTGGTGCTCACGACCGAGCAGCTCGAAGGGGCCCTCAGCGCTCAAGTTCAGGTTCTTCTGGGTGCGATCACCGCGATAGTCGACCAGATAGGAGGTCGTCGGATACTCGCGATTGCTGTCGTAGTAGAGGATGCCATTGTCACGATCCACATAGCCGCCACGGTAGTTGTAGGTCAGCCCGTAGTTGGCATCGCCATGACTGTAGGCGGCGGTCGCCTTCCAGCCGTTGGCGAAGTAGTGGGTCAGGTCGGCGAAGCCGCGCGTGTTCTCGGTGAAGAAGTGCGCCCATTCGGTATTGTTGGCGACCGACTGGTCGAAGTCGGTGCGCGTGCCGTCGGTGTAGTAGAGCGGCACGCCCAGATAGGCGCCATCCTGGTCATAGCGCTGATACTCGACCCCGACATTCAGCTCGGTGTCAGGCGTCAATTCCGCGGCGATCACCCCGTAGAGGGTCTCGCGGTCATTCTCGACATCATCCATGAAGCTGTCGGAGCGGTCCTTGGCGGCCACGAAGCGTACGCCGACCTTGCCGGCATCATCCAACGGCGTGCTGACATCCACCACGCCACGCCGGCGGTCCCAGCTGCCGACTGCGCCTGTCACGCTGGCCGCGGCTTCGTCCAGCGGCTTCTTGCGCACGAAGTTGACGGTGGCGGACGGGTCGCCGACGCCTGTCATCAGGCCGGTGGCCCCGCGGACTACCTCGACGCGATCATAGATGGCGGTGTCCCACTCGGCGTCGCCGAACGGCCAGAAGCTGCTGGTGTTGCTCTGTTGGCCATCGAACTGGAAATTGCGGATGGTATAGCCGCGCGACTGGAAGCTGGCGCGGGTACCGTCCAGGCGATTGGAGGACACGCCCGGCAGGCGGTTGATCGCCTCCGTGGTGCTGGTCAGCGCCTCATCATCCATCTGCTGGCGGGTCAGAAAGCTGACAGACTGGGGTGTCTCGCGTGGCGACAGGGTCAAGCCATTGGCGCTGGTGCTGGAGTCGACCGTATACGCCTGAGTCTCTTCCGTGGTGCCGCCTTGCGCCTCGCCGACGATGGTCATCGCCTCAAGCGTGCGTGTCTCGTCCGCAATAGCGGTGGCACTGAGCAGTGACGAGGTCGCGAGCGCAATGGAGAGGGCGAGTGGCGAGCGAGTGAAACCTGGACGGCGGAGTGAGTGAGCCAAGACTGCGTTCCCTAGTTGTTTATAATAATCATTATTATTTACCCGCTGGCGGCACTTTTGTTTTGCGAAATGCCAGACACGCTTTGCGGGATGCCAAGAATGAAAATTTCGGGGAACTTCATGAGCCCGGCGTGGTGCTATCGGGCGATGGGTCTGGTCATGCGGCAGGCCTGAGACAGCCGCCGGGCCTCTCATACAGGCCATGCATGCGGGCCACGCGCGCGCTCCACGCATTCAGACCACGCACGCAAGCGACATACTGAAACGCCCCGCGACCGTTCATCCGGTCGCGGGGCGTTTCGTTTCAGATCTGTTGCTCTTTGTCTTGTGGTGCAGGACGGATCAGGGGTTACGGATCAGAGGTTACGGCGCGCTCACTCGCGCTCGACCCACGCCTTCCAGCCGCCGTACTCGCTGATGTCCGTCATCGGCACGCCGCTGTCAGCGGACACCGAGCAGATGAAGCCCGCGACCCAGCGGCCATCTTCGAGTTCGATCTGGCCCAGTCCCAGCGGGAAGGGGATGCCGGCGAGGAAGCTGCCGACACTGCCGATGGGCAGTGACCAGACCTCCAGCGCGATGCTGGTGCCGTCTTGCGGGGCACGCAGCATGGCCGGTTTGGCGGGTGTCGCGTCATCCAGTTGATAGAGGCGGTAGCTCGGCGCGCTGTGAGTGCGCGCGACCAGACGGGCATCGCGCTGGGTGAGCTGATGATTGAGCGGCATGCCGCTGAGGTGTGCACCGCAGACGGCGATCTCGAGTCGGCCATTGGCCGCCGCGGGAAGCTGGCTTTCCGCGAGGCGCGCCTGGGGACGGGCGACGGCGCTGGCACCCAGCGGCAGCGCGAACTCGTGCTCGAGCAGACGCGCGATGCTGAGCAGCTGCAGGTCTTCGAAGGCGGGCGCGAACAGCGTCACGCCCCCCGGCAGACCCTGGCGATTGAAGCCCACCGGCACGGCCAGCGCGCTCAGATCCAGCAGGTTCATGAAGTTGGTCCAGGTGCCCAGCTCCGAATTGACCGCGATCGGCGCCTCGGCCAGCTCCGCCTTGGTGGGCAGGCGCGGCGTGGTCGGTGCCAGCATCACGTCCACCTGCGCCAGCAGCGCCTCGGCCTGACGGCGGTATTCGGCCAGCTGATAGCGCGCATCGAAGGCATCGACGGCCAGCGGCGTGGCACCGCCGAGGGTGATCTCGCGGGTCACCGGGTGCAGCGCCTCGGGGTTGTGCTCGATCAGCTCGCGCACCGCGTGATAGCGCTCCGCCACCCAGGGGCCTTCATACAGCAGGCGCGCGGCGGCCAGCAGCGGGCTGCAATCCAGCTCGACCAGCTCGGCCCCCAGTGCCTTGCACTGACGAATTGCCGCTTCCATGTAGCCGCTGTAATCGGCGTCGGTGTGCCACTGGGTACGCGGCGGCACGCCGATACGCAGGCCGGCAAGGTCCGGCAGCACACCATAGGCCTGGCCGTGAACGGCGAAGTCATGCTCGCGCGCCCAGCGGTTGTCGGCATCGAACTGAGCGGTGACGGACAGCACGCGCGCGGCATCATCACAGCCGAGTGCGAAGATGGAGATGGTATCCAGCGTCGCGCAGGCCGGGACCACGCCGCCCGCGCTGAGCAGGCCGAGGGTCGGCTTCACGCCCACCAGATTGTTGAAACAGGCCGGCACACGACCGGAGCCCGCCGTGTCCGTGCCCAGCGCGAAGCTGACCTGGCCCTGGGCAGTGACGACGGCGGAGCCACTGCTGGAACCGCCCGGCACAAAGGCGGGGTCGAAGGCATTGGCCGGAGTGCCGTAGACCGGCAGGGCGCGCTCACCGACCAGGCCGGTGGCGAACTGATCCAGATTGGTCTTGCCCATCGGAATCGCGCCTGCCGCGATCAACTGCTTGACCACGAAGGCATCATCGCTCGGCGTGTAGGCAAAGTCCGGGCAACCGGCGGTGGTGGTCACGCCGGCGAGATCGATATTGTCCTTGATCGCGAAGGGAATGCCGTAGAGCGGTAGCGACTCGGGCGCCACGTCGTCCAGACGTGCCAGATAGGGTTCCAGCTGCTGTGCTGACAGGCGGGTGATCCAGGCGGCGTCGGTCTCGGCCTGCGCGGCCAGCAGCTCATCCACCAGTTGGCGCGGCGTCATCTCACCGGCCTGATAGGCCTTGCTCAGCGCCGTGATGCTCAGGTTGAGCGGGGTATGGGTCATCATCACAGCGTCTCCTCGGAGGACAGGGTCGATCGGGCGTTGTCTGGTGCGCTGGCATCAGCGGAATCCGTGGCTTCCACGGCGGTCGACAGCACGATCAGTGGTTGGCCGGGGGCGACGCCGCTGCCTTCCTTGATCGGCAGGCGCACGACACGGCCAGCGGTGTGGGTGCGAATCTCGACTTCCATCTTCATCGACTCGACCAGCGCCACCACCTGGCCGGCCTCGACGTCATCGCCCTCGGCGACTTCCAGCTTCCACAGGCTGCCGGTGACCGGTGTCTCGATGCCCAGCTCGTCATCACTCAGGCTGTCGGCTTCCTGCACCTCGTTGATCTGATCCTCGAAGGTGAACTGGCCGCGCGCATGCCAGTCGTCGATTTCCTGCTGGAAGGCGGCCTGGCGGCGTTCGCGGAAGGCATCGGTCTCGGCCTGGTGCTCGGTGATCTGCGCCTGATAATCGGCGAGACGGAAGCGGGTCTTCTCGATCTTGAGGTCGTAACGCCCCTGTGGATGATCACGACGGATCTGCTCGAGCGCTTCATGGCTGACCGGATGGAAGCGCAGCTGATCGAACACGCGCAGCAGCCACGGGGTGGTGAAGTGTTCGGTGCGGCGATAGCGATTCCACATCTGCAGCGTGCGGCCGACGAACTGATAACCGCCCGGGCCTTCCATGCCATACACGCACAGATAGGCGCCGCCGATGCCCACCGAGTTCTCGGCGGTCCAGGTACGTGCCGGGTTGTACTTGGTGGTCACCAGCCGCTGGCGCGGGTCCAGCGGCGTGGCCACCGGTGCGCCGAGATAGACATCGCCGAGGCCCATCACCAGATAGCGGGCGTTGAGTACCGTCTCGCGCACTGCCGCCTCATCGGCGAGGCCATTGATGCGGCGAATGAATTCCAGATTGCTCGGGCACCAGGGGGCGTCCGGGCGCACCGAGCGCTGGTACTTGTCGATGGCCTGCTGACACGCCGGGTCATCCCAGGACAGCGGCAGGTGCACGGTGCGGGCCTCGATCTCGATGTCCTCGACATCCTTGAGCGCGACTTCGGCCTGTTCGAGATGCGCCATCAGTGTCTCGAGCGTCAGGCTGCGCGGGTCGTAATGCAGTTGCAGCGAGCGGATGCCGGGGGTCATCTCCATCAGACCGGGCAGCGGGTGCTCCTTGAGCCACAGCATCCAGGCATGGGCGCGGAAGCGCAGCGCGATATCCAGCTCCATCTGGCCGAATTCGATCAGCAGGAAGTCATCGCCGGCGCGGCGATAGACGATCTGCTCGCCGCCTTGCTCGGCGCTCAGGCATTTGAGCACCGGCGAGTCATCGGGGCGCGGACGTTTTGCGGCGATGGCGCTCAGCGTGGCGCCGCTGGTCTCCGCCTGGCGCTGTTCCAGAGTGTCGAGCTGGCCACTGGCGAGGGCGGCGATCACGGCGTCCTGCTGCACCTCGATGGCGCGAGCTTCCTCCAGAGTCAGCGCGACGAAACGTATGCGATCGCCGGCGGCCAGCTGGCCCAGCTTCCAGCGTTCGGCACGCACCACGGTGGCCGGACATACGAAGCCGCCCAGTGACGGGCCGTCCGGGCCGAGGATGACCGGCATGTCGCCGGTAAAGTCGATGGTGCCGAAGGCGTAGGCGTTGTCGTGGATGTTGGAGGGGTGCAGTCCGGCCTCGCCACCATCGGCGCGCGCCCACTGCGGACGCGGGCCGATCAGGCGTACGCCGGTGCGGCTGGAGTTGTAATGCACTTCCCAGCGGTGGCCGAAGAAGGTGCTGATATCGTCTTCGGTGAAGAAGTCCGGCGCCCCGTGCGGGCCGTAGAGCACGCCGATCTGCCATTCGCGGCCCGTTGTCTTGCCTTGATCATTCTTGCCTTGCGCCTCATTCACTGCACCAGCGCCCTGCGGGATCAGCGCCTCGGGCAGCCGGGTCAGGGCGGGCAGGTGGCACTCGGCGAGATCGGCCAGCGGCAGGGTGTCGCCACTGCGCAGCGCACGTCCGGCATGGCCGCCGAACTGGCCCAGGGTGAAGGTCGCGCGCGAGCCCAGATACTGCGGGCAGTCGATGCCACCGGCGATCAGCAGATAGCTGCGCGCGCCGGCGGCGACCTTGCCCAGACTCAGGGTGCTGCCAGCGGCGATCTCATGCACCTGCCACAGGGCAAGCTCGTGAGTCGCGGTGTCATCAGCGCCGTCTTGCGGTGCTGAAACGGACAGCATGGCGGGCAGCGGCGCACCGGCCAGTACCACGCGCGTGGCGCGGTGGAAGTGTAGCGTCGGGCCATTGAGGGTGATTTCGAGGCCTGCGGCATCGGCGGCGTTGCCCAGCAACGCATTGCCGAGACGGAAGGCGTAGTCATCGAAGGGGCCGGAGGGCGGCACGCCCACATCCCAGTGGCCCAGGCGACCCGGCATGTCCTGCACGGTGGTCAGAGTGCCGGGGACGAGTACCTCGAAGGTCGGCGCGGCCCACTCGAGGCCTTCCAGCCAGCGGGTGTAGATCTCGACATTGATGAAGCGCGGGTCTTCCAGCAGGTGCGACAGCCACTGGCGGTTGGTCTCGATGCCGTAGAGGCGAGAGGCTGCCAATGCCCTGGAGAGATCGCCGCGCGCCTGCTCGCGGGTCGGTGCGTGCACCATCACCTTGGCCAGCATCGGGTCGAACCAGGCGGGGACCTCGAAGCCGGCCTCGATGGAGTGATCCACCCGCAGCTGGCTGTCGTCGGCGAGGGCGGCGGTCACGGCGTCATTGGCGAACTCCACCTCGGTGAGCAGACCGCTGGAAGGGCGGAAATCGTGCTGCGGATTCTCGGCATAGACACGTGCCTGCATGGCGTGGCCGCGGGGAGTCAGCGGCGCGACCAGCTCGCGCAGATTGCCCAGCTCACCGGCGCCCAACTTGAGCATCCAGGCGACGATGTCCACGCCCCACACCAGCTCCGTGACACCGTGCTCGACCTGCAGGCGTGTATTGACCTCCAGGAAATAGAAGGCCTGACGCTCGGCGTCATAGATGAATTCGACGGTACCGGCGCTGCGGTAATTGACGGCCTCGCCCAGGCGGATGGCGGTGGCGATCATGTCTTCGCGAACGCGCTCGGGCAGGCCCGGTGCCGGGCATTCCTCGATGACCTTCTGATGGCGGCGCTGACTGGAGCAGTCGCGCTCGCCCAGCGCGATCACCGTGCCTTCGCCGTCACCGAACAGCTGCACTTCCAGGTGACGGGCGCGGGCGATGTACGCCTCGAGGAAGACGCCACCATCACCGAAGTTGCGCTCGCCTAGGCCCTTGACCGAATCGAAGGCGCGGCTGAGGGAGGCTTCGTCGTCACAGACCTGCATGCCGATGCCGCCGCCGCCGGCGGTGGACTTGAGCATCACCGGATAGCCGATACGGGCGGCCTCGCTCAGTGCGCTCGCGACATCGTCCAGCAGGCCGGTGCCGGGCACCAGCGGCACGCCGGCGTTCTCGGCGATGGTGCGCGCTTCGTGCTTGAGGCCGAATGCGTGGATCTGCTCGACGGTCGGGCCGAGGAAGACCAGGCCGGCGGCGTCACAGGCCTGGATGAAGCGGGTGTTCTCGGACAGGAAACCATAGCCCGGGTGCACGCCCTGGGCGCCGCTCTCGCGGGCGATGGCGATCAGCTTGTCGATGTCGAGATAGGTCTCGGCGGCGGCACCTTCGCCGAGGCTGTAGGCTTCATCGGCCTCGCGTACGAAGGGGGATTCACGGTCGGCTTCTGCGTAGACGGCGACGCTCTGGACACCGAGGGCACGCAGCGTGCGCTGGATTCGGGTGGCGATGGCGCCACGGTTGGCAATCAGGACCTTGTGGAACATGACGGAGTCATCCTTCCGGCGGCGGGTCGTCCCGCCTTCAAACTGTGAGCTGCCGGTCGTCCGGTAGCCGGGCAGAGCCTTGGGGGCTGACGAGTGATGCAGGAGAGATGACATCGTCAGGCGGGGCTCGGCCGTTTCTTGTCGTATGCGTGTTCGAAAGCTTCGCTGTCAGCTCGGCGGATCAGCTCGGCCGATCAGCTCGGCCGATCAGCCCAAGGGCGAGTCGCTGATGCGGATGGCGACCGGTGTCGGGTCGTAGCCATTGCAGGGGTTGTTGAGCTGCGGGCAGTTGGAGAGCAGCACGTAGACATCACGCTCGGCGACCATCTCGACGTACTTGCCCGGGCCGGACAGGCCATCCTCGAAGCTCAGGCCGCCATCGGCGGTGACCGGCACGTTCATGAAGAAGTTGATGTTGTGGCCGATGTCGCGCTTGGTCAGGTCGTACTTCGGGTAGCGGGCGATGGCCAGCATCCAGTTGTCGCGACAGGAGTGCATGTGGCGCTTCTCCAGGTCGTAACGCACGGTGTTGGACTCGCTGGAGCAGGCACCGCCCAAGGTGTCATGCCGACCGCAGGTATCGCCGGTGATGGTCAGCAGCGCCCGGCCACGGGTGGAATAGAGCACCGTGCCGGTGGTCAGGTAGACCTTGCCCTGCTCGCGCACGGTGTCCATCGCGCTGTAACGCTCGGCGGTGTCGTCGGCTGAGAAGAACAGGGTGTCGGCGGCCTGATTGCCATGCAGGTCGGTGATACGCAGGTGCTGGCCGGCGCGGACCAGGCCGATGAAGTGATCGCCGGCCTCGACGGTGCGCTCAAGCTCGCGCGGCTGCTGTGCGGGGTCGGCGTAGCTCAGCGGGGCGCCGTCCGTCGCGGCCGGGGTGTGGGCATGGGGGTGTTCAAGTGTCGAGGTGCACATTGGGATGTCCTTTGTCCTTGTCATCTGGGGCGTCGTTTCCAGTTGCCACGAGCCAGTCGGCGTGGCCTCCGTCTGCTGTCGGGGGACGCCTCAGCCCGCCAGGTGATAGAGCTGGTTGTTGGCGTAGGCGCGGGCATTCTCGGGGCGCGACAGATAGCAGGCGTCGTGCTCATCCATCGGCGTCGCGGTGCCGAAGGTCATGTCCACGCCGCGCAGCGGATAGTCCTCGGCGGGGTCCAGCGGATGCGGACAGGTGTGCAGCATGACGAGGGTGTCCATCTCGAAGCGCAGGGTGACGCTGTTGCCGGCGGCACAGTGGTCCGCGACGTAGTGCAGATTGGCGTCTTCATCGGCGCGCACGCGGGAGAACAGGTTGAGGTTGGCGCACAGGTCGCGCTCGCCCAGACCGTACTTGGCCATCTCGATCAGCAGGCTGTCGTGGCCGCTGGGCGTGAAGTCATTGAAGGCTTGCTGATAGGCCTTCTTGTGCCAGCCCTTGGCGGCGAAGTGGTGCTCCATCAGGTTGCCGCTGGCGCTGTCATGCCAGCCGAGATCGTCCTGGATGATGGAGGCGAAGATACGGCCCATGTCGGAATACAGGCAGTGGCCTTCGGTGAGGCGGAAGGTGTGCTGACCCTTGAGGGTATCCGGCAGATTGAGGCGCTCAAGCGTATCCAGCGGGTTGTACATCACCAGGCCGACATTGGCGTTGGCCTCGCTCGCGGTCAGCTTGAGCGCGCTGCCACGCGGCATGCGCATCGACCAGTGATGGCCGCCGGGCAGATGGGTCTGATACTTGGCGGTGAAGCTGGCGCGGGCGGCGGTTGCGGCATCAAGCGGTATGTTCATTGAATTGGCCTCCGGTGAGAGTGGCTTGGGAAACGGAGTGGGCTGGTGTCGTCAGCGCTTCGTGCTCGCGCTCGGGCGTCGGTTGGCCAGAGCCCGGCTGCTGGGACGGCGCCTTGGTCTTGCTGCGCTCGGTGGGCAGGTCATAGGTGATGGTCGAGCCATAGGCCTGCGGGGCCTGCGCATCGACACGCACCTTGTCGAACACCCAGACGCGCGAGCCCAGCTCGAAGGCTTCCTTGAGGTCGTGAGTGATCATGAAGATGGTCAGCTGTTGTTCTTCCCACAGGCGCAAAATCAACTGGTGCATGTCCTTGCGAATGCCCGGGTCCAGCGCGCCGAAGGGCTCATCCAGCAGCAGGATGCGCGGCTTCATCATCAGCGCCTGGGCGATGGCGAGGCGCTGCTGCATGCCGCCGGACAGCTCATGGGGATACTTGTCCAGTGCGTGGGACAGGCCGACTTCCGCCAGACGCGCTTCGGCGGCGACTCGGGCTTCACGGCGCTTGGCCCCGAACAGCTTGCCGGTCAGCGGGGCTCGTGCCAGCTCCTCGGCCATGATCACGTTGCCCAGCACGGTGAGGTGCGGGAAGACGGAATACTTCTGGAAGACAATGCCGCGGTCCGGGCCCGGCTCGCCGGGGATGGGCTTGCCATCGAGCAGCAGCTCACCGCGCGAGACGCCCTCGGTGCCCAGCAGCAGCTTGAGGAAGGTGGTCTTTCCGCAGCCGGAGGCGCCGACCAGGGTGATGAATTCTCCGGCCTCGACGGTCAGGTTCATGCGTTCCAGCACGACCTGCTGGCCGTAGTGCTTCTCGAGGCCCTTGGCGTGGATCAGGCTCATGATTGGCTCTCCTCAGCGTGGTACCAGGGGAAGGCGCGGGTCGAGACGAGCACCAGCAGGCGGTCGAGCAGGAAGGCCAGCAGCGTGATCCAGGCCACGTAGGGCAGGATGACGTCCATCGCCAGATAGCGACGCACCAGGAAGATGCGATAGCCGAGGCCATCCTGGGCGGCGATGGCTTCCGCGGCGATCAGGAACAACCAGGCGCTGCCGAGTGCCAGGCGCGTGGCACTCAGAAGGCGCGGGGTCAGCTGGGGCAGCAGTACGCGGGTCAGCACCTGCCAGGAGCTGGCGCCCAGCGTCTGGGCCTTGATCAGCTGCTCATCGGGCAGGCGCAGGGCCTGATTCTGCAGGTCGCGAATCAGGAAGGGCGTGATGCCGATGACGATCAGCGCGATCTTGGCCAGCTCGCCGGTACCGAAGGCGATGAACAGGATCGGCAGGATCGCCATCGGCGGGATCAGGGACAGCACGGTGATCAGCGGTGACAGCTTGGCGCGCAGCAGCGGCAGGCCACCGGTGAGCAGGCCGACGGTCAGGCCGATCAGCGCACTGATCAGCACGCCGGCCAGCAGGCGCTCGAGACTGGCGAAGGTGTCGGTCCACAGCGGCAGGTCGCCGGTGCGCACGTTGACCTCGGTGGCCAGTCGCGAGAACGACTCGCCCATGGCGGCGAAGGACGGCAGCAGGCGGTCATTCGGGTTGTCGAGCAGTCGCTGGTTGGACTGCACGATGTAGAGGATGGCCAGCAGCGCGAAGGGCAGGCCACCGAGCAGCCAGCGGCCACCACGGGAGGGTGTCAGATTGATCAGGCGTTTCATGCGCGGGCTCCACGGGTGCGAACGAGGGTGCGGTCGAGGGAGGCGGTCGGTTCACGTTCCGCGAGGGAGGCTGCCCCGCGGAGCGTGTGCGGCATCCACCGCGTGGTGTTACTGGCTGTCGGCCAGAGCGGCGGTGTAGCTCGGGTCGAAGCGCAGCATCACGTTGCCTTCATTGCCGATGACGCCGGCGGGGGTCTCGATACCGATGAAGCCGGCATCCGGGGCGCCTTCGCCCAACAGACCCTGCGCGAAGCTGAAGTCGGCGATGTGCTGCATGGTGTCCTTGAGACTCGGCGCATTGAAGGCGGCCACGGCCTCGGCGGGGGTGTAGTACATGTGGGTCGCGGCCAGCTGGGACTGATAGCCGGCGAGGTCGGTGCCGGCGGCATCGGCCATCTGGGAGAGGGCGGCTTCGTCACCGGCCTTCATCTTCTCCATCACCTCATACCAGGCACCGACCAGCGCGTGGCCGAAGTCCGGGTTGTCCTTCAGCGTCTGGGTGTTTACGACCATCAGGTCGAGAATCTCGCCGGGGATGTCGCTGGAGTTGAAGACTTCGGTGTAGCCGGGCATCTCCTTGAGCGTGGCCAGCTGCGGGTTCCAGGTCACCACTGCCTGGGTGTCGGTGTTGCTGGCCAGCGCCACGATGTCGGCATCGCCGGTATTGGTGGTGGTCAGGTCGCGCTCGCTCATGCCGACGCTGTCCAGCGCGCGTGCCAGCAGGTAGTGGGAGACGCTGAACTGCACCAGATTGACCTCGCGGTCCTTCAGGGACTCGATGGAATCGCCGTCGCGGACCATCACGCCGTCATTGCCATCGGAGTAGTCGCCCAGAATCAGCGCGGTGGAATCGACACTGCTGGCGGCGGGGAGGGTGAGGGCGTCCATGTTGGTCATGGCGCAGCCATCGACATTGCCGGAGGTGTACTGATTGATGGACTCGACGTAATCGTTGACCTGCACCACATCGATATTGATGTCGTACTTCTTGGCCCACTTGTCGACGATGCCCTGGGTGTCCGCGTATTCCCACGGCATCCAGCCGGCATACACCGACCAGCACACGCTGAAGGAATCCTGCGCCATGGCCTGCGGGCTCAGCGATGCGCCAAGCAGCAGGGCGCCGGCCAGCGCAGCACGCCTGGAAGCGTTTCGGGAAACGGCGGATGAAGCAGATGAGACAGCAGCGGATGACACCTGGGCGCTGGCATCCGAGGGGGAAGTCGCGGACTGGGAAAGGCGAGTGAGCTGGGTCATTGTCGTTATCTCCGGCGGAAAAAGTGAGAGGCGCCGACCTTTACAGGCTTTGCGTCTCCCGGGCTTTTGTCCCGCCGTGTAACCCCCAGCTTGGAGGTCGAGTGCTCTCGGACCAGTCGTGACGGCTATCAGCCAGTCACCGGAACCCTAGCGCTCCATTGGTGTAGATTTTCGATTGTTGTATGCCTATCGGTGCCTCGGTGAATTCTTAGCAAGAAATATGACCATTGTATTTTAGGTTATTAAAAACAGTGAGTTAGCGTGATTTTCTGCTTGTGGTTAGCCGCGAAAATCGTATCTTGCGCACCAATCGAGAAGATCTAATTCATATTTGCACCAAATCAATGCAAATAGTTTTTTGACATTAAGATAATCTTAGTCATCACTAAGTTATATTTGGTGTTTGGTTTTATTTAGATGTTGAAAATTAGTTGAACGGTATGCCTGAGAGGAGGGGGGCATGAGCTGCATATATCGATGTAGTATGCAAGTCGAATTATTTTTATTGCTTTCGACCATTGTATATAAAATTATAGAGATTGGACTCTTCTGGTGTCATACTAAATGACGAGCAATTAAATGTTGACTTTCTTATCCCTGATTTATACTTTTCTAAAAGTATAAATATTTAGGGATTCGCTTGCTAGGAATAATGTAAGCGTATGTTTGTTCTAAGGACGGGGTTCCGATTATGCATGAAAAATTGTCTATTCAAGATTTTTTGGTTATTAAGTCTGCCGTGTTGGAAATAAAAGAGCTAAATATTATAGTTGGACCCCAAGCTCATGGTAAAAGTATTATTGCTAAGCTTGAATTCTTTTTTAAAGCTATTTCTAAAGACTTTCTCGAGTCAATAAGAAGTAATACAACTAAAAAAGAATTAGATCGCAGTATATTGGATAGGTTTGAGTTATATTTTCCAAGATATGCATGGGAGGGGAAATCCTTCAAGATAAGCTATACAATCGATAACATCGATATTTCTCTTTCGGGAGAAGTTAATTCTAGGGGCAAGACGAATGTCAAAGTAAGATACTCGGATAATCTTTACAAAATCTATAGTGCAAAGAAACGAGGTTATAAAAAGAAAACTGACTCTGAAGACGATTCGTTTACTGCTAAAAATGAGTATGATAATTTTATGAATGATAGAATCATATTCCATGAATATGTATTCTTAGAGCTTATTAAGGGAGAGTTCTCGCATTTCTTCGCAAATAGCATCTTTATACCTGCTTCTAGATCTTTTTTTGCTAACTTGCAAAAAAATATTTTCACATTCATGGCTTCGAATCTTGAAATCGATCCATTTCTGAAAGAGTTTGGTAGCTTGTATGAGAGCTCCAAGAAAATACAGCGATCAAGTTTCCATCGTCGTAATTCAAAGTATGCGCCTTCTCTTGAAAAAATAGATCGTGCAGTGGGGTCTATAGTCGGCGGTACCTATGACTACGATAAGGATCAAGATTGGATAGTTAGCAAGCGTGGCAAGATTAATTTGGCTAATGCTTCTTCAGGACAACAAGAAGCATTACCTATGCTGCTATCATTACTAGTATGGCCTTTCCGAAATAGTAGTGGTGAGGGTAGCATGCTCTTTATTGAAGAGCCTGAAGCTCATCTATTCCCAACCTCTCAAGCTCATATGGTTTCAGTGTTTTCAATACTAAGGAAGTGCCCAGGATCTAATTTTTTCATTACTACACACAGTCCCTATATACTCACTGCAATAAACAACCTCATGCTAGCGCATGACGTTATCGAGTCAGGTAAAATTTCACGCAAAGATTTTGACAAGATGTGTGAGATTGGTGACCCAGAACCAATAGATTATGACTCAGTATCTGCTTATACTATTGTCGATGGCGTGTTGAAATCTATTAAGAATGATGAGTATAGAATAATTGGTGGTGAGATATTAGATCATGTTTCAGATAGCTTTGAGTCTATCACAAACACTTTGCTTGAAGCGAGGTACATGGCATGAGTTATAGTTCATGTACTGAAGAGTGTTACGATTCTAAAGTTACAGTAAATGAGAATAGAAGTCGATTTGTATTAATTAATAAAAGCCGTTATAAAGTGTTGAGGACTAAGGTTGATGGTTGTTTTATACAAGGCCATGAAGAGCGGTGTGATTGGTTATTGAGCACTGATCAGCCAGAAAAGATGGCTTATCTTGTTGAGTTGAAAGGTAAGGATATAGATAAGGCTATATCTCAACTATCTGCCACGTTAGATAAGCTACCCCAGTCATTAGCGAGTCACAAAAAATTATGTGTTGCGGTTACTACTAGAATTCCAAAGTACGGTCCTTCTATGCGGACGAAGTATGAAGACTTTATGAGAAGAAATGGAGTAAAGCTAACTGTCAAGAATTTAAACTGCGAAATGTCTTTGTGATTTGTAATGTTAGACAGAGGGCGGATACCTTGCTATTCGCCCTTTTGATAGTTGTTTTATATAGTTTCATCATGTCACATATGATTTATATCTTGTGATTAACTATATTTTTTGGTTTATGGGGTAAGTGTTTGTATAATAAGCATTTGAGTATTATTTTGTTTGTGGGTATTGGTTTATAAATGGTAGGTAAAGGTATTTTGTCGGTTTAGTAAATAGGGGTTTACCTCTTGATCTGTTTGTTTTGTTAAAATAAGTAGAATGTGTTTATAAGGTTGCTTGGAATGTAGACCGTAATATCTCTATCAGTGATGACGGCCTGTCATAGTCAGTGGAACGTGGTTAAGTCGTGAGGTAGGGTACTAGGGGCAGCTGATTTTTGTATTCATCATAGTAACGAAACATCGGGAAGGATGGGCTTTTAAAGGTTATGTGCTTTCCCAGCTTCTAGTATACATATCACCTTAGTCTTCAGAAGTATTTTGGGGGCGACTCGAATGTGTCGCTCCTACCTTACCGATCCCTATCAATACACCGCAGGACTATCCAAGGGGTTGCCATTGCCGCGGCGCATGGTTGCGCGATCCGGCGCGTCGTTTCGTTGTGCCTCTCACCAAAGTCTTATACGTTGGTGGTGCTTTATTAGCACATACAAAAACAACGGCTTGCTCCCGATTGCCCGTGTGGCTTCACACGAGGGGGAAGGGCAGCAGCGATAGACAAAGGACACACGATGACAGACGTAGTCGAGAAGGATCTGCAGGAGTCTTCTGTGGTTCAGGCGGTTGAGAAGGGCTCTCCATCATCGCGTTCGCGTCGTGGTTTCCTGGGCATGAGTGGGGCGGCAATTGCCGGGGCGGCGTTGGGTCAGTTCCTGCCGGGGATTCCCAGTGCCTTGGCCAAGGAGACGGCACCTGCGGCGGCGGTGCTCAAGCCTTCCGCCAAGTCTCCGGTGCGGCTCAACTACAACGAGAATGCGCTGGGTATGGCACCGTCTGCACAGCGTGCCGCAGCGGCATCCATCCCGCATTCCAATCGGTATCCCTTCGCCCATCTGGGCAAATTGCAGTCCCTGGTGGCGACTCATCACAAGGTGCCGAGCGAGAGCATTCTGTTCACGCCGGGCTCCTCCGATGCGATCCGTGCCAGTGTGCTGGCCCATGCGACTCCCGATACCCAGCTGGTGATTCCCGAGCTGACTTATGGCGATGGCGCCCTGTATGCCGGCTTCTATGACCTCGCCATTCGCAAGGTGCCGTCCTCGCGCGAGGACTGGTCATTCAAGATTTCCGACATGAAGCAGGCCGTGGCCGACCACTCCGGCCCCTCCATCGTCTATCTGGTGAACCCCAACAACCCGACCTCGACCATCATTTCCAGTGATGAACTGGAGGCCTGGGTCAACGACAGCCGCGACGATACGCTGTTCATCATCGATGAAGCCTATGCCGAATTCGTCAATGACCCTGCCTTCCGCTCCGCCGATCATCTGATTGCTGGTGGCGCCAAGAACATCCTGCTGCTGAAGACCTTCTCCAAGATTCACGCCATGGCTGGCCTGCGTGTCGGCTACGCCGTCGGCGATGTCGATCGTCTCGAGCATGTCTCCCACTATGTCGAAGACGATGCCATGACGCTGTCATATCCTGGCGTGATGGCGGCGACGGCCTCCATGCAGTCACCGGAGTTTCTGGTCCACAGCAAGCAGAGCAACGATGAAGCGCGCGCCATCTTCACGGCGACGCTCGACGAGCTGGGCTGGGAGTATCTGCCGGGGCAGACCAACTTCGTCTTCCACCGTATCTCCAGGCCGCTGAAGGAATTCCAGACCGTGATGAAGGAACGCCACGTGCTGATCGGGCGTGCCTTCCCGCCGGCGGATGGCTGGTGTCGCATGTCACTCGGCACGCCGGAGGAGATGCACTATGTCGCTGCCGTGCTGCGCGAAATGAAGGCCAAGGGCATCGTCTAGTCGTGACGGACTCCCATGTAGGAAGACGCAAACGCCCGCCATTTGGCGGGCGTTTGTGTTTCAAGGCGGGGTTATCAGATCAGCTATTGCGCGTCAGGCGGGTGGCCAGCCACCAGCCCAGTAGCATCGTCACCAGAAAGCCCGCCAATGGCAGACTCATGGCGCTGCTGGAGACGATGGCAGGCCCGGGGCAGTAGCCGCTCAGCCCCCAGCCGATACCGAACAGCGCCGCGCCGAGCAGCAGGCGGCCATCGATATCGCGGCGCGTGGGCAGTTGGAAGCGCTCGCCCAGCAGGGGAGTGCCACGCCGCCAGACGAGTCGATAGCCGAGGAAGGTGGTGATGACGGCACCGCCCAGCACGAAGATCAGCGTGGGGTCCCAGTCTCCGGCCACGTCGAGAAAGCCGACCACACGTGCGGGGTCGGTCATGCCGCTGAGTGTCAGCCCGAGGCTGAAGACCAGCCCGGTGAGAAAGCCGATGACCGTTTTCATGGTGACTCCCCCAGCAGATGTTGGCTCACGAACACCGTCAGCATGGCCACAGTCACGAACACCACCGTAGCCACCAGCGAGCGGGGGGAGAGACGCGCGATACCGCAGACACCATGACCACTGGTACAGCCGCCGCCGATGCCTGTTCCGATACCTACCAGCAGACCGGCGAACATCATGCTCAGCACTCCGCTGGCGGGATTGCCGATCAGCGCATCCGTGCTTGCGGCCACATTGCCCCAGTCAAGATTGAGCAGCAAAAGCAGCAGCGGGCCGCTGATCAACCCGAGCACGAAGGCGAGACGCCAGCGGCGGTCCTGGCCTGATTCCAGCAGCGCACCGCGCGTGATGCCACTGATACCGGCGATACGTCCCAGCAAGGCCATCAGCATCACTGCCGAGAGACCGATCAGGACGCCACCGGCGAGTCCTTTCATGCTGCTTATCATGTCCATGTCGTTCATCCTCGTGTCGCGGTCATCCTGCGGTGCGTCGATGATATGCTCGTGGCTGGCGAGCGCCAACCGGTTGTCTGGCCGCTTGGCTGTACGACAAGGACGCCGACCTTTCGATGGAGGGCACAGCAGGAGCACCATGAACGAACTGACCCAACGCCTGCGCACCTTTCTCAAGGTGGCGGAGCATCAGAGCTTCAACGTGGCGGCGCGGGAGCTGGATATCGCCAGTTCCACGGCGACGCGTCACGTCAATCATCTGGAGCGCCAGCTGGGCGAGCCGCTGCTGGTGCGCACCACGCGCCATGTACGGCTGTCGCCGGCCGGCGAGCGCGCCCTGATCCGCTTTCGCGCCATTCTGGCCGAGGTGGACCAGCTGGAGGATGAGCTGGAGACGCTGAGTGAGCGGGTCGCGGGGCCGCTGCGCATCTCGGTGCCGTGGCGCTATTCGCGCCTCTATCTGGCGCCGCTGGTGAGCGAGTTCATGCAGTGCTATCCCGAGGTGGCGCTGGATATCGTCAGCAGCGACCAGCGGGTGGACCTGGTCGAGGACCACTTCGACGTGGCCCTGCGCATCGGCCATCTGGAAGATTCGAGCCTGATCGCGCGCCATATCAGTGATCAGCGCTTCGTGCTGGCTGCCGCGCCGTCCTACCTCGCCGCCCAGCCGTCTATCCATCAGCCACAGGACCTGGAGCAGCACCGTCTGCTGACCTTCAGCTATACCACCGCCAATCATCACTGGCGGCTGGTGCAAGGCGATCGGGAGCATCGCATCTCGGTGCGCGCCCGCGCGCTGCGCACCAACAACGCCGACATTCTCACCCAGGCAGCTCTGGGGGGCGCCGGCGTGGTGGTGCAGCCGCTCTGGGCGATTAGGGAAGAGCTGGCAAGTGGCCGCCTGCTGCCGGTGCTGGAGGACTTTCAAGTCACTTCATCGGATTTCGACACCGGTATCCACGTCGTCTTCGCGCGCGAGAATCAGCACAACCCGCGCGTACGTGCCTGGGTCGACTTCCTGCTCGCCCGCCGCGAGCGGCTGTCCTGCTGACAAGCCCTGTGAACGACACGCAGGAAAACACGAAGGGCCCGGTCTCGAGAGATCGGGCCCTTCGTGTTTTCAGGCTGCGCGCTGGCTACTTACCAAGCAGCATCTACCAAGCGGTGCCTGGCCACTGCTCATCAGGCAGCCATCAATAGAGGATATCGCTGCGGATGATGTACTTGGCACCGTCGCGGATCGGCTCGCTGGCATGCACGCAGTGCTGCGGGTGCGAGCCATGCGGGAAGCACAGTACGCCACCCTTGGGCGTGGAGACCGATACCTTCTGGATATCATCCTGCGACTGGGCCGGCTTGCCGGGGTCGCGACGGCTGACCAGAAACTCGGTGCGCCCGCCGGTATAACCATCGCTGAGGAAGATGAGGAAGGTGTACTGGCTCATCAGGCCCGGATAGGCGTCCTGGACGATCTCGCCATTGATGACGCGACTGCCCGGCCAGGCACCATCGGTGTGCGGCTTGAAGAAGTCGCCGGCCTCGTAGCGATAGACGCGAAAGCGCGCATTGATGCCCTTGGCGCCTTCGCCCTGGATCTGCTCGGTCACCAGCGGCGCCGAACGCTGCCAGATGACCTGATCGACCGCTTCACTGACGACCCAGTTGACGTTGTGGTTGTGGCGTACCGAACGCGGCAGGGAGACGGGCGCATCTTCCTCGAAGCCCATTTCCTCCAGGGCGGCGACGAAGTTGTCGGCCTCGGCGGGTGTCAGCACATTGAGCAGCTGGAAGGCACCCGGGACACCCTCGACTTCCTGACGGACCACCTCTGGCGCCGCGTCGGCCTCGAAGAGATCAGACACGTCGCCGTTGTCGGTCCAGATGGGCAGGGGCGTGGGAGAGAAGCCGCGTTCGTGGCGGACGACATGGAAAGACAAGCTCATGGCAAAGCTCCTGAATGACGAAGAATGTGAGACGAGAATCTGGTGGCCGCCAAGCGGTGGCCGCCAGGCCTGCAAGGAGGGAGGCCTGGGCGACGGTCATCTGGTGGCGAGTGCCGATAAGGTCGGGCGAGGGGCGGGCGAGGGGCAGCAACCCGGATGGGCCAGGTGTCTGCCATCTCGACCGCGGCGCTCAGCCGCCACCAACCAGTCATTTTCAACCAGCCGCCACCGACCAGCCGTTATCAACCAGCGGCCGTGACACCTCAGTCGGGATAGCGGACCAATACCCGCGTCTCGAGACTGGTGCGTGTCGGCGCATCGTCGGGCGTATCGAGCAGCTCGGCCGCGGTATGCGCGACCGGCGGCTTGCCGGCGCTGTCGAAGGCATTGAAGACGATGGCTTCGTCGGGGCGCATCTGTGAGGCGAAGTACCAGCGGTGAGCCGGATTGTGCACGAGGCCCTGGATCTGGCCGCAGCGGTCCGGATAGAGGATGTCGATGTTGACCCAGTCCTCGTGTTGCACGCTCTGGGTATCGGCGAAGGCCAGCGGGTCACGTGCGACGGCCTGCTCGACCGGCTGCCAGACATTGACGATGCCGTAGTGGCCGCTCAGCCACTGCTCCGCTTGCTCGGGCGGGAGCAGATCGCGCACGCGCTGCGGTCCAGAGCGCGGCGAGTAGTCGACATGCACATGCTGCGCCGGCACGCGCTCACCCTCGAAGCCGCGCAGGGTGTGGTCGAACACCTGCACCTCACTGACGCCGAGCTGCTGCTTGAGCAATGCCTCGATGGCCGGTGTGTGCAGGCGATCGCGCACCTTGGCATCGCGCACATCGACGGCAAGTTCGGGCGTGTCGAGAAACAGCAGCCCCTGGCAGGCGAAGCTGGGCGGTGTGGCGCGCAGGTCCTGCAGTCTGACACCGCGGCGGTCATGCTCCGGCTCGATACGGCGACCGGTCTCGCCGTTCGGGTCCACCTTGATCTGCAGGCCTTCCGGGCGGTCGAGCTGATAATTGACGAACGCCATGCGGGTAGGGACGGGCGCTGACATGAACGAGACCTCCTTCACGATGGGTTGTCAGAGGATGCCGCAGGACAGGCACTCAGGCGGGTGCCTGCGGTGCCGAGTCCAGGAGGCTGGTTCACGAGGCTAGTGCACTGGCGCGGGCAGAAAAAGGCGCCTGTCGGCAATTGGTTATTGCACATATGGCAATAATCAAGCGCCGACCGACGCTCAATGCCCGCCGGACAGGTGCAGACCAGCGATGGACAGCACGATGACGCCGATGCAGGCCATGCGGCGAAACGAGAAGTGCTCGCGCCAGAACAGCACGCCGATGATGGCGCTGACCACGGTCCCGATGCCGGAGAACACGGCATAGGCGATGCCCAGACTGATGGTGTCCATGGCCAGATACAGCAGGCTCAAGGAGGAGCTGAAGCCCAGCGCGACCAGCAACACGCCCATGCGGCGGTGCTGATTGGCGTACTGGTTGAAACCGGTGACGCCGACGACTTCACAGCAGCCGGCGGCGATCAGATAGACCCAATCCATGACGTCACTCCTGGTCATTCACTGAGGGTGGTCTGCGGTGTGGCACTCGCGCGAGGCTGCTTGTCGGCAGGCGCGCTGGGGGCCGTCTTGAGCACGATGATGCCGATCAGCATCAGCACCACGAAGCCCAGCGTGGACCACTGGAATTCGAGATCGAAGAACAGCAGGTCAGCCACCACCGTCCCCACCGTGCCCAGGCCGACGAAGATGGCGTAGGTGGTGCTGGCGGGCAGTGTCTTGGCGATCTGGGTGACCAGACTCAGGCTGATGATGACCAGCAGCACCGTCAGTGCCCATTCCAGCGGACTGTCGGCGACTTTCAGGCCCGTGGCCCAGCCGATTTCGCACAGGGTCGAGATCAGGAAGTAGAGCGTGATGCGCATGGTGATCGGGTGTCCTTGTGGGGTGTCGAGAAATACGGCGTTTCATTACCTGTGAGAGACCTGCGTTTCATCAATATCCAACAACCAATACCAGTCTATATGAGTTTTTGTTGATGTTTTGATGCAGGAAAAGGCGGAGGGAGCCCCTCCGCCTGTTGTCCCTCCACCTGCTGCCTGGCAAGTCGTTGGCGCAGCCTTGTTTGGCCAGAGCTCCTTTGAACAAGAGCCCCTTTGAACACGAGCCCTGGTGACCAGGAGCGTCAGGAGGCCAGCGGCGTGGTCGTCGCCTGAATGTCTGATTCCGCATCGGATGGTGTCGCGGCCTCGGCCGGCTGGGCCAGATAGGCTTCCAGCGAGTCATCCATCGCCTCCAGCCACGGCGTGTGATACCTGGGCGCCAGAGTGCCGGTCATCAAGGAGCGATAGCCGTGATCGCGGAAGGTCATGATGTTCTCGTGCTTGTGATGCTCCCATTCCAGGAAGGTACGATTCACGCCATCGATATCGAAGCTCGGGTAGTCGGTCTCCTCGATCAGCGATTTCACGTAATCGCCCTGGAAGAGAATCATGTCCTCATCACTTTCCAGCGTTTCCTCGCGGGCCCGCCACGCCAGACTGTCTGCACGCATCGCGTCCAATGACGGCAGGGGCAGGGTGCCGAGAATCGCATCACGCACCCACCAGGCCTGGGCATCGAACATGTTGAAGGTGTACCACTGGTCCTGCATGCCGAGATAGAACAGGCGCGGATTCTCTTCCCACGCCACCCCCTTGTAGAGCCCCCGCGGCCACATGCGGTTCTGGGTCTTGAGGCGCAGCGACTCCTCGAGGAACGGGAAGTGGTGCAGATAGCCGGTGCACAGGATGATGGCATCGACGCGCTTGTGTCTGCCGTCACTGAAATAGGCGGTATCGCGATCGACCTTCACCAGCAGCGGCTTCTCTTCCCAGTTGTCCGGCCATTTGAAGCCCATCGGGGCGGTGCGATAGCTGGTGGTGATGCTGCGCGCACCATACTTGTAGCACTGCGAGCCGATGTCCTCGGCGGAATAGCTGCTGCCGAGCAACAGCAGGTCCTTGCCCTTGAATTCCAGTGCATCACGGAAGTCATGGGCATGCAGAATGCGGCCATTGAAGCTCGAGAAACCGGGGAATTCCGGCACATTAGGCGTCGAGAAATGCCCGGAGGCCACGATGACGTGATCGAATCTTTCGCTGGTCACCAGATCGAGCGCCTGGTCATGCACGCTGACCGTGAATTGCTGGCTGGCATCATCGAAGGTGACCTGGCGCACCGGGCAACCGAAGCGGATGTACTTGCGCACGCCGGCCTTCTCGACGCGACCCTTGATGTAGTCGAACAGCACCGCGCGCGGCGGATAGGAGGCGATAGGGCGCCCGAAATGTTCTTCAAAGGAGTAGTCGGCGAATTCGAGACATTCCTTGGGGCCATTCGACCACAGGTAGCGATACATGCTGCCGTGGACCGGCTCGCCGTGGGCATCCAGTCCGGTACGCCAGCTGTAATTCCACAGACCGCCCCAGTCATCCTGCTTTTCGTAACAGACAATCTCGGGAATCTCGATGCCCTTGTCGGCGGCGGATTGAAAGGCACGCAATTGAGCCAGGCCACTGGGTCCTGCACCGATGATCGCGATACGTTGGGTCATGGATACCTTCCTGTTCTTGTTGTGTCTTCATGCGTTATCCGAGGCTTCAGGACGTGGTGACGTCGTGAAACACTGACAACGAAACAGGCTAGCGAGATGTGCTCCGGCTGCACATTGCTCGGAAAGGGTAGCCATAAAGGGGTACATCAGTTCATGTCTCAGTTCATGTCTCATTTCATGCGTCAGTCGATGGCGGTACGCCTGGAATATCCGAGGTGTCGACGGCGAAGATGATGCCCTCCACCGCCAAGGGCGTGCCATCCGGTGAATAGATGCCATGGCCCTTTTCCTGCACCCGGATGACCTCGCCTTTGCGATGGCGAATGCGGTAGGCAAGGGTGAAGGGAGTGCGGGCCTCAAGGGCTGCCTGCACCTGATCCCACACGCGGTCGGCATCTTCGGGATGGATCATCTCGCCGTAGGTGAGGGAGGGATGGTCGAGCAGTTGCTGGGGGCTGAGGCCGGTGATGGCCAGGCAGCCGTCACTGATGTATTCCATCGACCAGTGGCGGTTGTTGCGCGCGCGATAGACCATCGCGGGCAGCCCCTTGATCAGCCGTGTCAGGCTGCGCAGGTTGGCGGCGTCGATCTGCTCCTGCTGCACGCGCTCGCTGATGTCATGCAGGGTGAGCGTGGCGGGCCAGGGCGAGGCCAGCGAGAGCGACTGGCTGCGCACTTCACACCAGCGATAGTGGTGGTCCGCCCCCATGATGCGCAATCGCCAGCAGTCAGGGCGTTCGCGGCGCGAAACGTGGCGGGCGAGCATGTCCCAGCGCGATTGATCCGCGGGGTGCAGGGCATCGCGCAGGCGCTGCGCTGCCGTGCCGTGCCCGTCCGCTCGAGTGGCGGGTGGCATGTCTTCCCGTGGGTCGCGCGATTCGTGTCCGCTCAGGGACTGCCAGCCGCGCGAGGCATACAGCAGCGTACTGTCGGCATTCACCACCAGCACGGCATCACTCAGCCCATCGAGAATCGCCTGTGCGCTGAAGGGCGAGGCAGTCGAGGCGGGCGAGGCAATCGAGGCGGAGGCGAACTGTTCGAGAAAGCGCATCATCGCAGGCTCTCCTTTTTGGCCCGGGTCGTATCCTGTTCGGCGCCTGTCGCGTCCTCGGCGAGCGCTCGGCTGGCATCGCTCGCGGGCGTCAGCGGGTGAGCGTAGACCCAGGCGGCCAGCTCCAGTCGCGAATGCAGGTTCAGCTTGCGCAGCAGATTCTTGACGTAGACCTTCACCGTGCTGTCACTGATGCCCAGCTCGCGGGCAATCAGCTTGTTGCTGAGGCCGCGCCCGATCCATTTGAGGGTATCGCGTTCACGCTCGGTCAGGCCTTCGTACCATTCAGGTGCCGTGGGCCAGTCAGGTGCCTTGGGCCAGTCAGCTGCCGTGGGCCAGTCAGGTGTCGTGGGTCGGTCGAGAGCGGCGGCCCCGTCGAGCGTGGGGCCAGCAGGGGGATTCGCCACAGCTGGCAGCGCCTCAGTCTGCTCCTGCTCCTGTTTATGCTGCTGTTTATGTGTCTGTGCTTGCGAGTGTTGTTCGCGCTGGCGGTGGTCCTGCTGCAGACGCCGGGCGAGCAGCAGCAAGGTCTCTTCCTCCAGCCCCAGCTTGCCGTCGATCACGGCCTGCAGGCGCTCGAGAATGCGTTCGGGGTCGGTGTCCTTCATCAGGTAGCCATCCGCCCCTTGCTGGATGGCATCCAACAGGTGGCGGCTGTCATCGGAGGCGGTCAGCAGCACTACCTTGAGAGTGGCATCACGCTGCTGAGATGGCGCATCAGGGTCAGGCCATCGAGCTGCGGCATCTGCCAGTCGACGATCACCAGCTCCGGGGCCAGGGTGGGCAGGGCGTCGAGCAGATCGGTGCCGTCATCGAAGTCGGCCACGACCTCGAACAGGCCACCTTCACTCAAAAGCTCAGCCAGCCCACGCCGAAACAGCGGATGGTCGTCGACGAGCACGACTCGTGTCGGGGGTGTCGAGGGTGTCTGGTGTGTCGAGGGCATCTGGCGAGTCACGGTCATGTGTCGTGGCGCTCCCAGCTCAGTGTCACGCGGGTACCGCCATGGCGGGGTTGGGTGATGGCGAAGTCGGCCCCGAGCTGGCGTGCGCGATCCTGCATGGTGCCCAGCCCGAAATGGGCGGGGGCGACGTCGGCGGGGTCAAAGCCGCAGCCGTTGTCCTCGATGGTCAGCAACACCCGCTCCGCTGGCTGAGGCCCTGAAGATTGATGAGGCCCTGAAGACTGATAGAGCAATTGCAGGCGCAGGTGGGGGGCTCGAGCATGGCGCACGCTGTTGGTCATCGCTTCGCGCACGATGAACATCACCTGCAGGGCCTGGGCATCGGGGAGGTGCAGCGACTGGATGCGGTTGTCGAGCTCGAACACCATGCCTGAGCGTGTCTCGAATTCCTCGATCAAGTTGTCGGGTAAGCGGATTAAATGGTTGATCTTACCTTTGCATGAGAGTGAGACAGACCGGCATCTCATCGGATTATCTGGTTGATGCTTCACCTACTGCTGGTGCATGTTTCCTTCGCTAATTCCAGC
>Ga0114912_1000020_pt1 | contig 118285 bp, 106 predicted proteins | sample MalvirDeepMed_51_FD_89713 | JGI IMG/M metagenome (GOLD analysis project Ga0114912, IMG submission 89713) | Marine viral communities from the Global Malaspina Expedition - Malaspina viral metaG DeepMed_51 | ecosystem: Environmental > Aquatic > Marine > Oceanic | place: Mediterranean Sea...
ATCGAGATCGCTGCCGTCAGCGTCGTCTTGCCGTGGTCAACATGGCCAATCGTGCCGATGTTAACGTGCGGCTTGTTACGTTCAAACTTTGCCTTGCCCATCGGGCCTCTCCTTTATTCAAATTAGGTGTCCGGCCCGCCGGACGCATGAACACCAGGCCGAATAGCCTGTTAAACGCGCCTCATAGCCATGTGCGGCGTGGGTTTCAAGCACGCAAATGCCAGTTCACTGCGGTCTAGTTTCCAGTCTTGCCCCGGTCGGAAACCCCGGATAAGCGGAAACAGCCAGAACTTACGCTAGGACAATGACATGACCACCGACCTCAAGCCTCATGCCGACCGGGTAAGCCAGACTTCTCTGAAGACGCTCGCAGATGCGCGTGCATCTTCTGCTCCGCTGCGCGCCGCAGGTTGGTCCATTGACCTTTCCCGACACTATCTGGACGCCGAAGCAGAAGAAGGATTGCTTCGGTTTGGGCGTGTCTCCGACCTTCAATCGGCTGCAGACAGCTTGTTCGCTGGTGATATCGTGAACCCTTCGGAGAGTCGCCCCGCCCTGCATTGGGCGTTGCGCGCGCAGTCCGAATTGTCAGGCGAGGCCGAGACAGTCAGGCAAAGCGTTCTGCCCGCCCTCTCCTTTGCGCGGGACGTTGTGTCAGGCAGCGTGACGAGTTCGACTGGCCTACCTTTCAATGCCGTTCTCCACATCGGCATCGGCGGGTCTGATTTCGGACCTCGCCTGATCGCCGACGCGTTCGAGGACAAAGCCTCTGGCAATATCGATCTCCGCTTCTGCGCGAATGTCGACCCCTTTGACCTGGACCGCGCCATGCATGGGCTTGACCCGACGCGCACGCTGGTCATCGGTGTCTCCAAATCCTTTGGTACTGAGGAGACACTCTACAATCTCGCCCGAGCCCGGACATGGCTTGAAGAATCTGTTGGCGATCAATCGCAACAGCATCTCGCGTTGGTTACAGCAAATCCGGATCGCGCCAAGGCTTGGCTGAATGGCCGAGAAGCACATGTGTTTGATATGCCCCTGTCAGTGGGTGGGCGTTTCTCGCTCTGGTCGGCAGCATCACTGGCTTGCATGATCTATCTCGGCGCAGACACGTTCGAGGGCATATTGAAAGGCGCCGCCGAGATGGATGCGCATGTCCGGTCGGCTCCACTCGAAGAGAATGCCGCCATGCGGCTGGCCCTGCTCGACTATTGGAACGCGACAATTCGGAACGAGAAGATGCGCGTCCTGCTCGCATATGCGAACCGGTTGCGAATGTTGCCGACCTATCTGCAACAGCTTGAAATGGAATCGAATGGCAAGACGGTTGGCCCGACGGGCACAATGGTATCTGGTGCAACCGCTCCGGCGCTCTGGGGCGGCGAAGGATCGGTTGGCCAGCACTCCTACCATCAATGGCTACACCAGGGCTCACAAGACGTGCCTTGCGAATTCATCCTCGCTCCAGATCGCAGCCGGGATCCGGAAGGCATTAGCGCTCTGACAGCTCATGCCTTGGCGCAGGCCGAAGTGCTCGCGAATGGACGGAGCTTCGATGAAGTCAAACAGGAAGAGCCTGATTTGTCAGACGAAGTCGCACGCCAGAAGGTCCATGCGGGTGGTCGCGCATCCACCTTCCTCGTGCACAATACGTTCGGACCAGCGGCATTCGGCGCACTGGTGGCCATGTATGAGCATCGAACCTATCTCGCCGGGCATTTGTGGCAGCTCAACCCGTTTGACCAATGGGGTGTGGAACGAGGCAAGACGATGGCATCACGTCTCAAGCCAGCAGTCGAAGGTACCGCAGCGGCGGACGACGCGGTTACGTCAGCCCTAATCGCCATGATTGCGGGGGATTAACCGATCCGAATCCTGCGCGAAGTCTGTGTTGGCGAAACGCGCCAAGTCTTGCTGGACGATACGGGCCGTCCTGTCGCACTCAAGATCACACGTTGGTCCGACAGCGAGACACGGCTGACCCTGGGCGCGCAGGCCCCTGCCCGGATCCGATCGCTACAACCGGAACAAGGCGGCGCATTTGTCGAGACGGCCGGTAAGGCTGAGGCGTTCCTGCGCCTGCCAGCAGACCACGGACTTACAGAAGGTCAGTCTGTAGACGTGACGGTCATGGCAGAGGCACGAAAAGATAAGCTGCCTCGCGTGTCGATGACCGACACGCGCATCCCAGCAGCAGACAACAACTCATGGCGCGAAGCACCAATTCACGATGTGGAGATCGGTGATGACCGCATTCAAGCGGCGTTTGACGAAGCCTCGTCCGCAGTTGTGACCATCCCGAAGGGAGGGCGTCTGTGCATCGAGCGCGCCAGGGCTCTGACAGTGGTCGATATTGACAGCGCCGGGCGGCAAAGCAAGGGTAGCGCGGCGAGCCGAGCGCTTCAGCTCAATCTTGATGCTGCCCGAGAGCTGGCCCGACAGGTAGGCCTCCGTGGCCTCGGCGGTCTTGTCATCCTTGATTGTGTCGCGCCCCTCAATACCGGATCTCGCAAGAAGGTTCAGGATACGATGAAGTCCTGCCTGGAAAAGGTTGGTCTTCATACCGCCACCGTCCTGGCACCGTCCCAACTTGGCTTGATGGAAGTCGCGCTGCCTTGGCGCGAAACGCCGCTTCATGAACGCACGCTCGATTCTCGCGGTAACCCTACCGACGAGACACTTGCGCTGACGGGGTTGAGACTATTGGAGCGCACAGCCAAGCAAAATCCGATGCACAAGCTGACCCTTGACTTGCCAGGCCAGGCCAAGGTCTGGCTGGACAAGACGGGTGCGCCCCTTCTGGACAAGCTGTCAGACAAGTATGGTCAACGCTTCACATATCTTGCCTCGACGAAGCCGATGCCCACAGTATATCAGACCGCATGAGTAAACCTGTGTCCCCCAAATCCGTCCAACCGAAATGTTCCCAATGCCGCAAGAATCCTGTCTCTGCGCAGTACCGGCCCTTCTGTTCAAAACGCTGCGCCGATGTCGACCTGAACAAATGGTTGTCTGAAGGATATGCCATTCCAGGCGCACCGGCGGATGTGGCAGATGAGGTGCCGGATCAAGAGATGTCAGAGGATGACTGAAAACAGCATGGACAAGTTCAAAACCCTTCGTTAGATACCGCGCTTCCCCAGTGGCCCGCCCGGGTAGCTCAGGGGTAGAGCAGCGGATTGAAAATCCGCGTGTCGGTGGTTCGATTCCGCCCCCGGGCACCATTCGAGACTTTCCGCACATTTATGCCGCTTGTTCATCGGATTGCGATCTGGCAACCGAGGTTTCCAGAACACCGGGTTCGTCCCATGCACCCTCGGGGCGGATGATGCGGTAAGGGTCTTCTTGCATTCGCAGCGCTAACGGATGGCGGGGAATTGGGATTTCGATCTCGCGATATTCGTAATCCGAGAACCAGAATGCCGGCCGACCCTCAATCAAACGACATTTGAAGGTTCGGGACCAGACCGGCCAGAGGCGCGACTGAATTTGGCCAATCATCCTCTCATACCCTTTACGCGAAACTATCTCGAAACCGGTTGCCAAGAGTACGCGCAATCCGACGCGCCCGCGCTCACACGGCAGCAAGGCGATCCGTTCCAGCTTCGCAAACTCCGCGAACCAGCGAATGCGTAATGTCCCGACCGGACGCCCTTTCGCCTTCAGAAGGAGATGTGTTGCGCAGAAGTCGTTGCCGTCAAACTCTTCCTCATATGGACAATCCTGTTCGCTGAGAAAGACGGCAGATCGAATGGCGCTGATCTGATGGAAACCATCGAGAGTTCTTACAATTTCTGTTGAGTATTCGAGATAAGCTTCAGGCGGCACGCGGCGGAGAAGCACAGACTCTCCGATCTTGTTTTGGATCTGGCTCATGATGTCTGGTCCAAAACCGTCTGGAATGGCGGCTGGAAAAACAAATCTGGGAGCCCCCCTTCAAATTCTTGAAACCCCAAGCTCAACATGGAGCGCCGTCCGTCCTCCGTGGCACCTCGCGCATAGGCGGGAAACACACCAAACATTTCCACACGAAGGACAGCGGACGCCGTCATGATTTTTTTTCGCGCTTCCCGCGAACTGCCCGCATAGACGCCGACATAGAATGCCGCGATATCCTTGCCCTGCGTTGCCAAATGCTCAGACGACGGCGCCGCAGGCACATAAGAACCATTCCTGACGGCAGCTTCGCCTTCCGCAGATAGCGGTATGGTCAGGAAAATGCCGTCAACCGGATCTCCCGTCACCCATGCCGTCATACCGGTTTGAATGTTCATCGCCGAAATCGCATCGACTGACGCTAGCTTTCCGTCAATCAGCGATTCCGCCATGGAAACGGCGGCTTGGAGTTCGTCGCGGTCCGCGAGCCGAAATCCAAAATCTCTTGCCCGCGCAGCAAGTACCTCAGGTTCAATATCCGCCCTTGCCCAATTTCTAGCCTGAGTTGCATTCATGAAAATTCTCCATTATATGGTTAATTTTCATGACATGAATTCGGGCGGGTGACTTCAGCACAAAATGAAACGGGGGCTTTCACACGCGCAAGGCAGTCAAGGCTCTTTCGATCAGTTTGACTGGGACCGGTTGAGAATCTTCCGCGCGGTGGCACGGACTTGCAGTATGAGCGCTGCCGCATCCCTGCTTGGAGTCTCATCGCCAACGATCAGCCGCAGGATAACCGAGCTCGAAATCACGCTGCATACAGAGCTATTCAGGCGGAACCACACGGGGGTAATCCTGACGAAGGCGGGAGACGCGCTACTGCGACACGCCGACCTTGTAGCGGACACGATCGAAGCCGCTCAGAACGAAGTCTGTAGTGCAGCAACTGATTCAGGAACGCACATCCAGCTTGTCTGCAGTGAGGCGATAGCTCTTTACTGGATCGCACCTCGTCTTGCGCAGTTCCAACTGAGCAATCCCGACACGATCGTAGACCTCACAATCAGCGATTCACCATCTGATTTTCACGACCTGGCGGGAGACATCGCCATTCAGGGGCTGCGACCAACCGAGTCTGACCTGATGGTCAGTCGTATTGGCAGATCGCACTATGCCGGCTTCGTATCGACCGAATGGGAAATGGATCACGCAATGCCATCGTCACTATCCGACCTGGCAAGGAGAAAAGCTCTTGTCCATAGCCCCTACGTTGAACTTCTTCAGAGATCTAGAAACAGCTTCCCCGGTCTCGACATGATGCGCCGCATGAACACATTGGAAACAATGGTATCATTCTGCGAGTCCGCAATAGCGCCAGCCTTGTTACCTACCCACATAGCTGATCGTTTTCCCGATCTCGTTGTATGTCCGGCGCCTCGATCTCCCGCGATAGACATCTGGCTCTACCATACGCCACGCGTCAGAAAGTTAAAAAATGGAGGTTGCTTTCTGGAGTGGCTCCACCACATTTTCTCAGCCGACCAAAGCGAATGGTTCCGCCAAGTTGATGTCACGCGTATGTGCTGACCTATGCGACCAGCCCCTGCTGCTGGGCAGCCAGTTCCCTGAGCGCCATTGGCGACCCCATGATCTGGCGGTTTACACCAATTCGCTTGTACCAGTAATGCAGGCCAACGAGATCCGTGAAGCCCATTCCGCCATGTACTTCCGTAGACGTTTTGGCAATGAAGGTTCCGACTTCTGCCATATGCGCCTTGGCGAGAAACGCCATCGCTAGCGCTTCATCATCCTCAACGTCCAACGCATGAGCGGCGTGCCATATCAACGCGCGTGCAGGTTCAAGTTTCGCCGCCATTTCAGCGCAAAGATGCTTCACCGCCTGAAAAGAGCCAATCACGCGACCGAACTGCTGGCGATCCCCCGCATAGGCAACGGCCTTGTCCAACATGCATTGGGCGGCACCGAGCGTGTCAGCGGCAAGAAGAATGCAAGCTACGGCGAACGTCTTTTCGATTTCGGCTCCCGTAATTTGCTTCTCGAACGAGGTAATTGTGACCTTTGAAAATTCACGCGTACGGTCGATCGTCTTGACCTGTTCTGCAGAACCGGCCTGACCGATCCGGACCGTGTCATTCGCCAGAAAAAGCAAGTGAGTCGAACGCGCGACGTCCGTGGCCATGAGTGATGCCCCGGAGACGGCCTCGTCACGAATCGACAGGCCAGAACCATCCCGTCTCGAAAAAAAATCGTTAAGGGCTATGCCGAAGCGCGCATCGTTGTTCGCGATGTTGTTCAGAATGCTGGAACCAGAGTCACGCAACGCATAGGCTGCGACAGAGTTCGATAAAAAACGTGCGGGAACAATACCGTATCCGAAGCACTCTTGGACAAGGGCCGCGTCGAGCACACCGAGCCCCGACCCTCCATCTTTCTCCGGCACAAGTAGCCCATCGAGACCCAGCGCGGCCAGATTAGCAGCAAGCGTTTCAGCGACCCGGTCTTCGCCCTCTGCAATCTTGCGAACAAGATCGAGCGGCACCTCTTCGACTACGAAACGGCGAACGGTTTCCTGCAACAGCACCTGGTCTTCTGAGAGTCCGAATTCCATTGATTTAACTCCTCGCCAGCCGGGGTTCGCGCGGCATGCCAATCCCGCGTTCCGCAATAATGTTCTTCTGAATCTGAGCCGTACCGCCACCGATGATCAGTCCGAGATCATACATGTAGCGCCACTGCCAGGCCCCGCCGGACCTCAAATGCTCGCCCTCCTCATAGAGGATGCCAAGTTCGCCCAGCGCATCGATGGCCAAGGCCGCGATCTGGTGATTGAGTTCGCAGCCCTGCAGCTTTACGACCAATCCCGCCAAGCCAGCCGCCTCACCCTTGAGCCTGTTTGTCGTGATCCGCAGTCCATTGGCCTGCATGGCGTAGACTTCGGCCTGCAGCGTCATGAGCCGATCACGGAGCACCGGATTTTCGATCAGGCGTTGCCCGTTTACGGTTTCAACCTTCATCAGCTCGACCAGCTCGATGAACCGAGCCTTGGTGGAATTAGGGTCCCCCAGCATGCCCCGCTCGTGAGTGAGCGTTGCGTTAGCGACTTGCCAGCCCTTGTTCACCTCGAACACGACGCCGCTTTTCGGCACTCGTACATCGGTGAAGAAGACCTCGTTGAAGTTTGCCGAACCGGTCATATCGACAAGTGGGCGGACTTCGATGCCGGGCGTATCCATCGGGAACAGGATATAGGTGATGCCATGATGCTTCTTGGCATCCGGATCAGTTCGGACGAGACAGAACATCATGTCGGCCTGGCGCGCCGTGGAGGTCCAGATCTTCTGACCATTGATGACGAAGTCATCATCATTCTCGACCGCGCGCGTGCGCAGCGCCGCAAGATCAGATCCCGCGCCCGGCTCCGAATACCCTTGGCACCAGATCAGCTCTCCCTTGAGCGTCCGTTCAATGTACGCCTCTTTCTGTTCCGGTGTTCCGAGTTCAAGCAATGTCGGCACCAGCATCGAAATGCCCTGACCGGCGAGCGGCCGTGGCACCCCGGAACGCGCGAACTCTTCGGCAATGATCCGGGATTTCAGGATATCGGGCTCGGCGCCATACCCGCCGTATTCGGTGGGAATGGTACGCGCCGTCAGGCCTTCCCGGATCAGGAACTCCTGCCAGGCGAGACGTTTCGGATGCTTCAAGCCCTTGTCGTCAGGGCCCGGCGCAAGATGGGCGTTGGCTTTCAGCGTTTCTGCGACCTGGTCACGAAACGCGGCGTATTCGGGGCTCAATGTCAAATCCATAAGCTAACTCTCGAACAGCTTCCCCAAGGGCTGGCAATATGAAACCGAAGTCTGTCTTGCAGAACGTTGGGGAAAGCCTGTTAGCGCTGGCTGTAGTCAAAGGAGGACACTCATGCCCGTCGAGTACAAGAAACAAGGCAATGTCGCGATCATCACCATGAACCGACCCGAGGCACGCAACGCCATCAACGCCGAAATGGCAAGCACTATGGAAGCCGCGATCGACCAAATGGAATCTGATCCGGAAGTCTGGGTCGGCATTCTCACTGCCGTCGGCAAGGCATTTTGTGCCGGCGCAGACCTCAAGGAGATCTCCGCAGGGAATGGTGCTGGCCTGTCCACGAAGAAAGGCGGGTTTGCAGGAATCGCACGTCGCGAACGGACCAAGCCACTGATCGCGGCCATTACAGGATCTGCCCTCGCAGGCGGCACCGAGATCGCCCTTTCGTGTGACATGATCATTTGCGCGGACAACACGAATTTCGGTCTTCCGGAAGTAAAACGCTCCCTCGTCGCCGGAGCTGGCGGCCTGTTCCGCTTGCCCCGCGCTGTCGGGCGCGCAGTCGCGCTTGAAGCCATCCTGACAGGTGACCCACTTCCGTCACAGCGGGCCTATGAACTCGGTATGGTCAACAAGGTTGTGCCAGAATCCGAAGTGATGGGCGAAGCCGAAGCGCTTGCCGCAAGGATCACCGCCAACGCACCGCTCGCTGTCGCCGCCAGCCGCGCCGTGGCGATGGATGCGACCAGCAAGACGGATGACGAGCTCTGGAAAGACAGCGGCAAGGCATTTGCCGGCATCGTCGGGACGGAAGACTTCAAGGAAGGCCCGAAAGCGTTCATCGAAAAACGTGCGCCCGTCTGGAAGGGCCGCTAACGACTATACCTGTGATCTGAGCCACCGGACCGCGCCCATTCCGGCCGCGCGTCCGGTGGCCATGCAGGCCGTCAGCAGATAACCGCCTGTGGGCGCGTCCCAGTCCAGCATCTCGCCCGCGCAGAACATGCCAGGCTGTTCCTTCACCATGAATTGATCGTGCAGCACATCGAATGAGACGCCGCCCGCCGTGGAGATCGCTTCATCCAGCGGGAAAGGCTTTGCAAGCGGGATCGGCAGACATTTGATCAGTCGGGCCAGACGTTCCGGCTCATTGGAGACATCCGACCCACCAAACTCGAGCAACAATGCGCGCTTCACGCCTTTCAGGTTTGCTGCTTTGCGGAGATGGTTTGAAAGCGACTGTTTTCCCCGGTCTTGTTTCAGACGGCTGACCAGAGCTTCCTCCGAGAGGTCGGGCGCAAGATCAATCTCCAAAGTCGCCTTCCCGTTATTCTCCAGCCCGTCGCGTACGGCGAGTGACAGCGTGAAGATCGCACCACTTTCCACGCCCCGGTCGGTCACAACGAATTCTTCCCGGCTGGTCTGGTCCCCGAAACGAACAGCAACATTCTTCACGGGCGTTCCGACAAATTCCGTCCTGACACGGTCTGACCAGTCGACGATGAAGCCGCAATTGGACGGGCGGAAAGGCTCTGTGTGTATGCCCCTCTCGGCGAACACAGATGGCCAACTCCCATCCGAGCCGAGCCGCTTCCAGCTTCCTCCACCCAGAGCAAATATCTGTGCGTCTGATTGTACAGATATTGGCCCCTCTGGAGTGTCAAAGATCATGTTAAAATCGTCGCTCCATCCCGCCCATCGATGCCGTGTATGTAGCTGGACGCCGTGCGACTGCAGCCGTGCGAGCCACGCCCTCAGGAGCGGCGATGCTTTCATTTGTACCGGGAACACCCGGCCCGTTGGCCCAATTGTCGCCTCGACACCGAGAGCCCGCATCCATTCCGCAATGGCTGCTGGCCCAAATTCGCCAAGGGCAGTTTTCAGCATGGGTGCCAAACTTGGAAACCGCGAGGTAAATGCTTCCCCCTCGCGCATATTGGTAATGTTAAGGCCGCTCTTGCCAGCCATCAGGAATTTCCGTGCCGGGCTGGGCATGGCTTCATAGAGTGAAACGGCATACCCGGCGTCAGACAGGATTTCTGCTGCCATCAGGCCAGCGGGTCCAGCGCCGATAATGGCAACATTCGGCGAGTGCTCAGTCATCGCGATTGACGCGCGCCTTGCCCCGGCCAAGCGCGAGCGCCTTGATCGCGCCTCGGAAAGTCTGCACTTCCTGCCGCGTCCAGTCAGCCCGGACAAGGGCAGCACGCAAATTGTCTTTCATGAGCGGTGTCTTTTCCGGCGGGAAGAAATAGCCGGCGCGTTCCAACTCCTCTTCGAAATGCTCGAACATGCGGAAGAGCTCATCTCGCGGGGCTGGCTCGCCCAGTTTCGCCTTGTCCTGAGAGATCACCAGATCCGATTGCTCGCGGCGCTTTCCCCACTCTGCGCAGAACACACAGACAGCTTGAGCAAGGTTGAGGCTCTTGAACTCCGGATCGACCGGATAGGTCATCAGGAAGTCTGCAACAGCCACGGCATCGTTCGGCAGGCCTGATTTCTCAGCGCCGAACATGACGGCCGACTGACCGCCCCCCAATCGCTCGAACGCCGTATCCGCAGCTGAGCCCGCATCCCCGACGCGCTTTTCGATGCCGCGTAGGCGCGCCGTAGCTGCTGCGAGCCAGGTGATGCCCTCCAGCGCGTCTGGCAAAGTCTCGAAGACGCGCGCTACCACACCCGACTCGAACGCCCCGGCAGACATTGTATCTGCGGCAGGATTCGGCCAGCCATCCCGCGGCGTAACCAGACGAAGGTCGGTCAGGCCGAAATTGCGCATCACACGCGCCGCAGCGCCAATATTCTCACCCAATTGGGGGCTATGAAGGATAATTGCGGGGTTGCGCTGATCTGACATGGTTTTCCCTGTTTTGACGCGGCTGTGGGCTCTGCTATAGCCCTGCGAGAATAGTGCAACCGCAGGGAATACAAACATGGCGAAAATCAAGGTCAAAAATCCAATCGTCGAGATGGACGGGGACGAAATGACCCGCATCATCTGGCAGATGATCAAGGACCGGCTGATCCATCCTTATCTCGACATCGACCTCAAATATTACGACCTGTCGGTCCAGAAGCGTGATGAGACGGACGACCAGATCACCATCGACGCAGCCAATGCAACCAAACAATACGGCGTTGCTGTCAAATGCGCCACGATCACACCGGATGAAGCCCGCGTTGAAGAGTTTGGCCTGAAGAAGATGTGGCGTTCGCCAAATGGCACGATCCGCAACATTCTCGGCGGCGTAGTCTTCCGCGAACCAATCGTGATCTCCAACGTCCCACGTTTGGTGCCAGGCTGGACGAAGCCGGTTGTGGTTGGTCGTCACGCCTTTGGTGACCAATACAAAGCCACGGACTTCCTCGTTCCCGGCAAGGGCAAGCTGACCATGAAATGGGAAGCATCCGACGGATCCGATTCCAAGGAATTCGAAGTCTTCGACTTCCCTTCCTCCGGTATCGCCATGGGCATGTACAATCTCGACGAGTCCATCCGTGACTTCGCGCGCGCCAGCCTGAACTACGGCCTGCAGCGCAAATGGCCGGTCTACCTGTCGACCAAGAACACGATCCTGAAAGCCTATGATGGCCGCTTCAAGGACATTTTCCAGGAAGTGTTCGACGCTGAATTCGCAGACAAGTTCGCCGAGTTTGGCGGCACCTACGAACATCGCCTGATCGACGACATGGTCGCAGCGGCCATGAAATGGTCCGGCGGCTATGTCTGGGCCTGTAAGAACTATGACGGCGATGTCCAGTCCGACACGGTCGCCCAGGGTTACGGCTCGCTGGGTCTCATGACGTCCGTTCTGATGACACCGGATGGCAACACGGTCGAAGCCGAAGCCGCACACGGCACGGTGACGCGTCACTACCGCAACCACCAGAAGGGCGAAGCCACGTCGACCAACTCGATTGCGTCGATCTTTGCCTGGACCCGCGGACTCGACCATCGCGGCCGTATGGATGACACACCAGACGTGCGTGCCTTCGCCCAGAAGCTGGAAGAGACCATCATCAAGACGGTCGAGAATGGCCAGATGACAAAAGACCTCGCCTTGCTCGTCGGTCCGGATCAGGAATGGCTGACGACTGAAGGCTTCATCGAAGCGGTCGACAAGAACTTCCAGGAAGCCATGTCGAAATCCTGATAATCTCAGGCCTTACAGAACAAAGCCCCGCAGCTTGGCTGCGGGGCTTATTTGTTCAGGCGATGTATTTGGCGACAAACCATGCGCCCCAGACGATCCCGAGCAACGGGATCAGCGCCACCAACCAAATTGGGCGAGCCTTTACGTTCCCAAGCTTCTCCTCCGGCTCCATCACGCCTCTCCCAGAAGCGTGCGCACATGGTCTTCAAGATCAAGTTGACGCAACCGTTTCAATCGCTCGGTCAACAATATGCGTCGTAGCCTTTGATAGGCCACTTCAAGATCGTCGTTCACAATCACATAGTCATAGCGGCGCCAATGCATGATCTCCCGTTTGGCGTCGTCCATGCGCCGGGCAACAATCTCCGGGGTCGAGCCGGGTCGGGCCGCGAGACGTTGTTCCAGCGCGTTGATGCTGGGTGGGAGAATGAATACCGATACCACATCGTTTGGCATCTGGTCGTGCAGCGCATCGGCGCCTTGCCAGTCCACATCGAACAAGACATCCTCGCCCGCATCCAGCTTGGCGACCGTGTCGGCCTTTGGCGTTCCATAATACTTGTCGAAAACGTGCGCCCATTCCAGGAATTCCCGCCGTTCGATCATGTGATGAAACTCGTCGACAGACCGGAAGTGATAGTCTTTTCCGTCGTTTTCGCCGGGGCGTGGTGGACGCGTGGTCGCCGACACGGACAGATTCACATCGTCGAACTCTTCGATCAATTTTTTCGCGAGCGTTGTCTTGCCTGCACCTGAGGGGCTCGACAGCACCAGCATGAGCCCCCTGCGGTGCCCATGATCCTTTGGATGTCCACTATTCGACATTGGCTGCCTGCTCCTTGAACTGGTCTATGGTTCCTTTGAGACTGAGTCCGGCATTCGTCAAATCAAGGCTAACAGATTTCGAGCAGAGCGTATTGGCTTCACGGTTGAGTTCCTGGGCGAGAAAATCAAGCTTCCGGCCCACCGGTGAGCCACCGGAAAGCAGTTTTCGCGCAGAGTCGAAGTGTGCGAGCAAACGGTCCAGCTCCTCGCGGACATCGGCCTTCGCAGCGGTCAGCGCGAGTTCGGCTGCCAGCCGTTCCGGTTCCACCTGCTGGTCTGCCCCCAATTCTTCCAATTGCTTCGTAAGCCGTGCCTTGAGCAATGCAGGCTGTTCCCCTGCGAGCGAGATAGCGGTGTCCGTCGCCGATACCAGTTCGTCGACCAGGTCTGACAGCATCGCTTTCAGCGCGCGCCCCTCAGCCTGACGTGCCTCGTCCAACTCCGCAAGCGCCGCGCCCGCAGCAGATTCAAGTTCAGCCATCACGTCCGAATTCGCCGCAACGTCCCTTATGTTTGTGGATCCGATTTCCACAACGCCTTTTACGGTCATCAGGGTGGCGATGGCTTCGCTGGAAATGCCAACGCCGTGCGCTTGTTCCGCCGCCGCCAGCAATGTGTCCAGCAAGGCCTGATCGATCGTGGCGCCCCCGGCCTGTTCACTAAGTTCAATCCTGAGCGAGACCTGAAGGGATCCGCGATTGAACCGTTTCGAAGCCGCGGCTTTGATCACACGTTCCAACGCATCAAACCCGGGAGGGGTGTTCACCCTTACATCCAGTCCTCGCCCATTCACGCTCTTGGCCTCCCAGGCCCAAGCGCCCCATTCCGCTTCCCCTGTGACGCGGGCAAAGCCGGTCATGCCGGATAGGTTTTTCATTTCCCTGCCCGCTCCCTCTGGATTTCTTCGCGTTCATATTTGCGATAGGCCGCGACATTGCGATTGTGTTCGGCCAGCGTCTTCGCGAACAAATGGCCGCCCTTGCCGTCTGCCACGAAAAAGATGTGGCCTGTCTCGTCGGGGTTCAGGACGGCCGCAATTGCCTCCCGGCCCGGATTGCAGATCGGCGTCTTCGGCAGACCATCAATCTGATACGTATTCCAGTCCGTCTTCCGGTCGATCTCGGATCGATAGAGCGTTCGGCGCTCTCCACGACGATTGTACAGGGGCTCACCCCTGGAGATCCCGTAGATGATCGTCGGATCGCTCTCCAAACGCATACCTCGCTTCAGACGGGTAACGAACAGGCCAGCAATCTGTGGGCGCTCTCCGGCGATACCGGTTTCCTTCTCGACAACGGAGGCAAGGATTACCGCCTCTTCCGGCGTTGAAATGGGCAGACCTTCAGCGCGCCTGGGCCACAGGTCTGCCAACATGTCGGCTTGTGCCTTGCGCATTCGCTCGAGCAGTTCTGCGCGGGTGGTGCCGCGCTGAAAGAGGTATGTGTCCGGGAGCAGCGTGCCTTCACCGATTTCCGTCTCCGGCATCTCGCCAGTAAGGATCGGGTCAGCTTCAACGATTTTTAGTAATTGTGACGTGGTCCGGCCTTCCGGCAGCGTTATCTTGTGGAGGACCGATTTGCCCTCAATCAGGACATCCATCACGTCTGTCACACTCGCGCGCGGCTCGAGAATGAATTCGCCGGTCTTGATGGCAAGTTCAGTGCCGTCGAGCCGTGCCTTCAGGCGTACCAGACGGTCGTCCTGCACGATACCGTCCTGCTCCAGCCGCAAGGCTACGCGGGTCAACGTTTCGCCCGGCTCAACCGTGAAGACGTGCTGCTCTGTGGAGGGGCCCGGTTTCGAGACATCGTTCTGGAACCAGAGCCATCCGCCGCCAAGGGCTGCGCCACCCACAAACAGCAGGAGCACCAGCACCGAAAGCAGGACTTTGATGAATTTCATGAACGCCTCGCGAATCCTGACTGTGCCAGCCTACATGCCAACCCCAGCCCGGAGAAACAGGCTTACTGAACTTCCTTGAGAACCAGCGATGCGTTCGTGCCGCCAAAGCCGAAGCTGTTGGACATGGCCGCACGCACCCGGCCCTTCTTGGCCTTGTGCGGGATCAGGTCCAGAACAGTCTCGAAGCTCGGATTGTCGAGGTTCAAGGTCGGCGGCATCACCTGGTCGCGGATCGCGAGTGCGCAAAACGCACTCTCGATGGCTCCGGCAGCGCCGAGCAAGTGTCCTACGGCCGACTTGGTCGACGACATGGACATGTTCTTGGCATGCTCGCCGAAGGCCCGCTCTACGGCACCGGCTTCACCTTCATCCCCCTTCGGGGTCGATGTGCCGTGGGCGTTGACGTAGTCGATCTCTGTCAGGTCCATGCCCGAATGCTTGAGCGCCATCTTCATGGCACGGTATCCACCCTCCGCGCCTTCAGCAGGGGCCGTGATGTGATAGGCGTCACCCGTCAGGCCGTAGCCTGCGACTTCCGCATAGATCTTCGCACCGCGTGCCTTTGCATGCTCGTACTCTTCGAGCACGACGATGGCGGCGCCTTCACCCATGACGAAGCCATCCCGGTCCTTGTCATAGGGGCGCGAGGCCTTTTCAGGCGTATCATTGAAATTCGTGGACATAGCCTTGGCAGCGCAGAACCCAGCGATACCGATGCGGCCAATGACAGCCTCGGCGCCGCCTGCAACCATGACATCCGCATCACCATATTTGATGAGGCGGGCAGAGTCGCCGATCGCGTGAGCGCCGGTAGCACAGGCCGTCACCACCGAATGGTTGGGCCCTTTGAATTTGTGCCGGATCGATACCTGGCCAGAGGCCAGATTGATCAAAGCAGCAGGGATGAAGAACGGGCTCACCTTGCGCGGCCCGCTCTCATGAAGCGTGATCGCAGTCTTGTAGATCGACTCAAGACCACCAATACCGGACCCGATGAGAACGCCAGTGCGCTCCTGACCTTCGTCATCCTCGGGCTTCCATCCGGCATCCTCTACAGCTTCGTCTGCTGCAGCGATCGCATAAAGAATGAATTCGTCGATCCGACGCATCTCTTTTGGGGAGACGAATTTGGCCGGATCAAACGCATGGGGATCTCCTTCGCCGCCGCCGCGGCCTGTTACCCACGGAACCTGAAACGCAATCTTGCACGGCATATCTTCGGGATCGAACGTATCAATACGTCCAGCCCCAGATTTGCCTTCAAGCAGGCGCTCCCAGGTTGCCTCACGGCCAGCGGCCAAGGGTGAAACAATCCCGATTCCGGTAATAACAACGCGGCGATCTGACATAGAAATCCTGGAAATCTTAGATGTGGGCTTTGATGTGCGTTACCGCATCACCAACTGTGCGGATAGATTCCTGCACATCATCCGGGATCTCAATGTTGAACTCTTCCTCGAAAGCCATGACCAGCTCGACGAGGTCAAGAGAGTCGGCGCCGAGGTCGTCGATGAAGCTTGCGCTCTCAACAACTTTGTCACCATCCACGTCGAGATTATCGACAACAATTTTTTTAACGCGTTCTAGAACGTCAGACATGAGTACCTCTCTGAAAATGCCTGAGGACTGGCCCAGATTCGAACCATTGTGTTGCGCCTAGCATACACTGGGGACGAGCGCCAAGTCCTATGAGTGGGGCTTGCTGTAGTGAAATCAGATCATTGCCATGCCGCCATTCACGTGGATTGTCTGTCCCGTGACATATGCAGCCTGGTCTGAAGCAAGATAAATGGCTGCAGCGGCAATGTCTGCACCCTGGCCGAGACGACCTGCAGGAATCTGCCCCAAAAGGGCGTCTTTCTGCTTTTCCGGCAACACTTCCGTCATGGGTGATTCGATGAATCCGGGCGCAATCGTATTGGCGGTAATACCGCGGCTGGCGACTTCCTGGGCCAATGATTTGGTAAATCCGATCATGCCAGCCTTGGAGGCGCAATAATTGGCTTGGCCCGGATTTCCGGTAACACCGACAATGGATGTAATTCCGATAATCCGGCCGTGACGGCGCTTCATCATGCCTCGCACACAGCTCTTGGTGAGGCGGAAATAACTGCCCAGATTGACCGACAGAACATCGTTCCAGTCTTCATCCTTCATCTGCATCAGCAGCTTGTCGCGCGTGATACCGGCATTGGCGACGAGAATGTCGAGCGGGCCGATTGCTTCCTCAGCCCGCCCCACAAGACCATCGACTGATTCCGCGTCAGACAGGTTGCAGGGCACGATGGCGCTCTCGCCTTTCAGTGTGCCGGCAACTTCTTCCAGCACGTTCTCACGTGTCCCGGAGAGAGCCACTTTGGCGCCCGCTTCGGACAAGGCTTGTGCGATGGCGCGGCCAATTCCGCCGGAAGCACCCGTCACGAGGGCCGTACGGCCGGTAAGATCAAACATCTTGTCTATCCCTTCATTGCTTCTGCAAAGGCTTCGAGATCCTCGGGAGTCCCGAGCGTAAAACCGTTGAGTGACTTGTCGATTCGGCGTTGCATCACCGTCAGCACCTTGCCATTGCCTGCTTCGCCCGTCGCTTCAACTCCCTGAGCGACCATGAATTGCACACTCTCGGTCCAGCGCACACGGCCTGTGACCTGTGCGACGAGGTTCTTCCGGATCGTTTCCGGGTCGGTGACAGCACTTGCAGACACGTTCGCGACCAGTTCACTCACCGGCTGCGCAATCGACACCTCGGCCAGCGCCTCGGCCATCGCATCAGCGGCTGGCTGCATCAGGGAGCAATGGAACGGTGCGGAAACATTGAGAAGCATGGCTTTCTTGACGCCGCTATCCTTCGCCTGCGCGCAGGCGGCTTCAACCGCATCCTTGCGGCCAGATATGACAAGCTGACCCGGCGCATTGTCGTTCGCGATATCACAGGCGCCGCCGGTTTCGCGTCCAGCTGCACAGGCGGCTTCCGCTTGATTTATGTCGGCTCCCAACAAGGCTGCCATTGCACCCTCTCCCGGCTGCACGGCGGCCTGCATGGCATTGCCGCGAATGCGCAGGAGGCGCGCCGTATCCGCCACACCAAGCGCGCCTGCAGCAGCAAGCGCAGAATACTCGCCCAGGGAGTGACCCGCCACATAGGCCGCGTCCTTGGCCGACAAGCCAAACTCAGCTTCCAGAGCGCGGGCGGCGGCAACACTGTGCGCCATGAGCGCAGGCTGAGTATTTGCCGTCAGGGTCAACTCGGCAATATCGCCGGCCCACATGAGGCCAGACAGATTCTGTCCAAGGGCTTCATCAATCTCGAAAAAGACATCGCGTGCGGACTGAAAGGCCTCCGCAAGCGACTTGCCCATTCCGATTTCCTGGCTCCCTTGACCAGGAAAGATCAGCGCGAATTTTTTCATGTCTGGTTTCTCCAAATTGCGCCCGTGGTTAAAGGTGACCGCGAATGTAAGCAAGCGCTTGAAAAACAGGCCCAAATGCGCTTTACACCCGCATTCACTCGCAGGCATGCGGCCCTCGTTAGTTTGGAATGAGCCAGATGAAGAGGGGCCATCGCCCGGCAGTTTCCCGCTGTCTGGCGCCGCATGGCTCTACTATGGGACTGAAAACATGGCACTATATGAGCATGTCGTGATCACACGACCTGACATTTCGCCTGCTCAAGTCGAGACTTTTGTCGAAGAACTGAGCGGCTTTCTCAAGGAAAAAGGCGCATCTGTTGGCAAGACCGAATACTGGGGTCTTCGCAACCTGGCCTATCCAATCAAGAAACAACGCAAGGGGCACTACTCGCTTCTGAACATCGACGGCCCCGCCGACGCAGTTCAGGAACTTGAACGCCGCCTTCGCATCTCCGACGACGTCATGCGCTACATGACGATCCGCGTTGAAGCCCTGAGTGATGAGCCGTCGCCGGTTCTCTCTCGCAAAGACCGTCGTCGCGACTAGGGAAGGACACTCGAAATGGCTCAGAAACTGAACATCACGAACATTCCTGCTCGCCGTCCGTTCGGACGTCGCCGCAAGGTCGACCCGTTCACCGGTCAGAACGCACAGGAAATCGATTACAAGGACGTGAAACTGCTGCAGCGCTATATCTCTGAAAAAGGGAAAATCGTGCCCAGCCGCATCACGGCCGTAAACCTCAAGAACCAGCGCAAGCTTGCTCAGGCGATCAAACGCGCCCGCATGCTGGCCCTGCTTCCGTTCGAAGTGAAGTAAGGAGACACGAACATGCAAGTCATCCTTCTTGAACGCATCGAACGCCTCGGCAAAATCGGCGAAGAAGTGAATGTGAAGAACGGGTTCGCCCGGAACTTCCTGATCCCTCAGGGCAAAGCCCTGCTCGCCAATGATCGTAACCGGGCTCGCTTCGAGTCTGAGCGCGAAGCCATTGAAGCTCGTAACGCAGAAGCTCGCGCAAATGCCGAGTCCGAAGCTGAAAAGCTGAACGGCACCGTCTTCACGCTCATTCGCCAGGCTGGCGATACGGGGCAACTTTATGGGTCGGTTACTGCTCGCGACGTTGCTGATGCGGCTGAAGCGGCAGGTCACGCCGTACCACGCTCGGGTGTACGCCTGAACCGTCCGATCAAGGCCATCGGCCTGTACGACGTTGCAATTCGCCTGCACGCAGAAGTCACCGTCACGGTTCAGGCGAATATCGCCCGCTCCGCTGAAGAGGCTGAACGCCAGGAGAAAGGCGAGGACATCGTTGCTTCGCTCCAGGCTGCAAACCAGGAACTCGCTGAAGAGCAGGCTGGCGAACTCGCCGAAGCTGCTGCTGAGCGCGCCGAAGCCGGCGGCGAAGACGAAGAATAGTCTTCTGCAAATTCGAATTGAGGGCCGCGGCTATCCACAGCCGCGGCCCTTTTTTTGTGAAGTGACGGTGAATTGCGCAGCTCAATCCGCATCAAGGCGATGAATTCGCGTCGCAGGTAAGGTAAAAGAATCGCATGCCTCTAGATGATGCCCCCGCCGCCACAATCGCGCCGCCCCACAATCTGTCGGCGGAAGCCGCAGTGCTGGGTGCCATCCTGTTCGACAACAACGCCTACCAGCGCGTGGCAGATATCCTGCGGCCCTCAGATTTCTATGCGCCAGCGCATCAGGAGTTGTTCGACGTGTCGGCAACGATGATTCAGCAGGGCCGCATTGCAGACGGCGTCACGCTGCGCGAGCATTTCGAAAAGGCTGAAAAACTCACTGAAATTGGTGGCGCCCGGTATTTGGAGCAATTGCTCGACTCAGCTGCCTTTGGCCCGGAAGTCGGCGACTATGCACGGATGATCCGCGACCTTGCCATGCGACGGTCGCTGGTCGGCATCGGCAGCGAACTGACGGGTCGCGCCTTGAACCCGACTCCGGAGGAAAATGGCGAACGCCAGATCGAACTGGCTGAACGGCAGCTCTTCGACCTCGCAGAGCGCGGCTCGTCGGGTCGCGGTTTCACGACCTTCTCCGAAGCCCTGACAGAATCTCTCAAGAACGCTGAAGCTGCGTTCAAGCGCGAAGGCAAGATTGCCGGCATCCCGACCGTGCTGCGCGATCTCGATGAGAAGCTGGGCGGACTGCACCGATCTGATTTGATCATCCTTGCCGGGCGCCCCTCAATGGGGAAAACCTCTCTTGCAACCAACATTGCCTACAATGCCGCAGCGGCCTATCGCGCAGAAGTGCAAGATGACGGCTCGAAGAAAACTGTAGACGGCGCAATTGTCGGCTTCTTCTCGCTGGAAATGTCGAACGAACAGCTCGCAACAAGGATCATCGCCGAGCGGACTGGCATCACTACTCATCGGATTCGTCAGGGCGATCTCGACAAGAGCGACTTTGAACGACTGCGTGAAGCGACCGAAGAGCTTCAAAACCTGCCGCTCTATATCGACGATACAGGCGGTATCTCGATCAGCCAACTGGCCGCCCGCGCCCGACGTCTGCAGCGCTCTGTCGGGCTCGACATGATCGTAATCGACTATCTGCAGCTGATTACAGTCACCAGTGGCAACGCAAATGCAAACCGGGTCCAGGAGATTACGCAAATCACGACTTCCCTGAAGGCGCTTGCGAAAGACCTCAACGTACCGATCATCGCGCTGTCGCAGCTTTCACGTGCCGTAGAACAACGCGACGACAAGCGCCCCCAATTGTCTGACTTGCGGGAATCCGGATCGATTGAGCAGGATGCTGACGTCGTCATGTTCGTCTATCGCGAAGAATATTACCTGTCGCGAACCGAGCCCGGCGCCGATCCGAGCGATCCCTCCTCGAACGAAAAATGGAGCCAATGGCGCGAGCGCATGGACCAGGTCTATGGCAAGGCCGAGGTCATCATCGGCAAGCAACGTCACGGTCCGATTGGCCGCGTAGAACTGGCGTTTGACTCGAACATCACCCGCTTCGGAGATCTCTCCCGCGACCAGCAAGGCTATGGAAGCGATTTCGACGAATAGCGACTAAAGCTGGCCCAGCCAGTCCAACAGCAGGCGATTCACCTCTTCAGGCCGTTCCTGCTGAGTCCAGTGCCCGCACCCCTCAAGCAATTCAGCGCCGCGCAGATCGCCAAGGCTCTTTTTCATCGCTGCGACCATGTCACCGGGGTACATCTTCAGAACCAGGTCCTTGGTGCCCCCGATGTAGAGAGAAGGTTGAGCGATCACAGCGGAATAAGGGTGCCTCTTCAGGTAAGCATGATCGCGATGCCAGTTGCGGTACCGGTTCAGCGGGCCACGAAACCCGGATTGACGGAACTGGGCATCATAATAGGCAACGTCTTCATCACTGAGCCAGGGCAGCGGCATGTCCGGCTCCGGCAGTCGGTGAAGCAGCGTGTCACCATGCTTCTTGTCGACCGGCCAGGTCCCCTCGGGCGCGTCACCTGAAATCGCGTAATAGAACTTTCGGATCGTTTCTGCGGGATCGGCTTCTAGCTCTGCCTCAGGTGGACCTTCATCCTGAAAATAGACCTGATAGAAAAACAGGCCACGCTCTGTGAAGAAGGTGCGGGCCGCATCGATGAAAACCACATCGCCCGGCGGCACATAGGGCACCGACAGCCCGGCGACTGCCCGGAACCGGTCGGCATGGAGCCGCGCCGTATTCCAAGCGATCGGTGCGCCCCAATCGTGCCCGACCACAACCGCCGGCGCAGCCGGAGACAAGGCCTCGGCAAGCCCGGCAATATCTGCGGTCAGGCTTTCCATATCGTAAGCTTCGACCGCGTGAGGCCGATCGGACCCACCATAACCGCGCACATCCGGCGCGGCCACGCTGTAACCTGCCTCGGACAATGCCTTGATCTGGTGTCGCCAAGAATACCAGCTCTCAGGAAACCCATGCACGAGGACGACCAACGGCCCTTCCCCCGCCAGCGCTACGCGCAAGCGGAGTCCGTTCGTTTCGATCATCCTCAATTCAGGGGTCATTGCCGGATCAGTCCTTGCCGCCAATCCATTTGAACTCGGGCTCGTCCCACCACGGATAAAAGTTTGGCATGCCATCCGAGACCTTAACCGGATAGACCGGCTTGCGCTTCTCCAAGAAGCTCATCACGCCTTCCTTGGCGTCTTGCGTTTTGCCGCGGGAGTAGATCGCCGCAGAATCCACGATGTGCGCCTCCATTGGATGGCTTGCGCCCAGCATGCGCCACATCATCTGGCGAGTCAGGCTGGTTGATACTGCGGCCGTATTGTCAGCGATCTCTCTCGCCATGGCGCGCGCCACATCCATCAGTTCAGATTGCGGATGGACTGACCGCAAGAGCCCGCCATCCTTTGCTTCTTGTGCCGGGAAAACGCGGCCGGAATAGCACCATTCCAATGCCTGCGAGATGCCGACCAGACGCGGCAGGAACCAGCTGGAGGCCGCTTCCGGATTGATGCCCCGCCGATTAAACACAAATCCAAATCGCGCATTGTCTGATGCGATGCGAATGTCCATTGGCAGCTGCATTGTCACGCCAATACCCACGGCTGCGCCATTGATCGCGCCGATCACAGGCTTCAGGCTGTCGAAGATACGCAGTGTCACACGGCCACCACCATCGCGCTGGATGTCCACATCGTCGGTCCGGCCAACTTCGCCACCTTCGGCACGCTTGTCATAGTCGAACGTTTTGGCACCTTCGGACAGATCTGCCCCGGCGCAGAACGCCCGATCACCTGAGCCGGTCACGATGACGACACGCACATTGTCGTCGGCATCCGTAATATCAAACGCCTCAATCATTTCGTACATCATCTTGCCGGTGAAGGCATTCATTTTGGCTGGGCGATTCAGCGTAAGGGTCGCGATACCTTCTTCGATATCGAGGGTGATCTGTTCAAATTCTTTTGGCTGCGCCACGGCTGGCCTCCCTTGTGATGATTTTCCGGGCCCAAGCTGCCTGTGCCTCAGCATTCGTCAAGACTTACCCAGCGGCATTCAGCCCAACGCTTGACCTTGCCGCAGGCTCGGCTCGATAAACCCAGTCCTCACATTCAAAGGATCTTCACGATGAAACTGACAGCCCTGCTAACCGGTGCATCCATCGCGCTGCTTTCGCTGCCTGCCGAAGCTGAGACCCTTTATCTCACGGCTGGCAAGTTTGTAGATCCAGTGACCGCGGAAACTGTGAACCGGCCAGTCTTCGTGATTGAAGATGGGGTCATCACGGCGCGCGGGACGGCGAACAAGCTACGCAAACCGTCAGGTTCCACATCTATTGATCTGAAGAATGCGACATTGGCGCCCGGCTTCATCGACATGCACACCCACCTAACCTCGGATCCCGAAGATCCGGCCTATTTCTCGCTGAGCTTTTCAGATGAGCGCCAAGCTATTACGGGCGTCAAGAATGCTCGCAAGACCTTGCTCGCAGGGTTCACCACCGTGCGGAATGTCGGCGCTTCCAGCTACAGCGACGTTGCGCTTCGGGACGCAATCAATGAAGGCGATGTCCCCGGCCCACGCATGTACGTCTCCGGGCCTCCGGTTGGCATTTTGGGCGGACATTGCTCGGACACCAATCTCTTGCCATCCGAGTATGATCTCACAGGCGAGAATGTTGCCACAGGCCCTTGGGAAATGCGGGAAAAAGTTCGCCGGAACATCAAATACGGCGTCGACCTGATCAAGACCTGCTCCACGGGCGGCGTGTTTTCGAAAGGCACCAGTCTTGGCGCGGCACAGGGGGCGCTGGAAGAGCTGACGGCCATCGCCGAAGAGGCTCATGCGCGCGGCATGAAGGTCGCCTCCCATGCACATGGCACGATCGGTATCAAGAACGCGATCCTCGCGGGCATCGACACTATCGAACATGCCAGCATCCTTGACGAAGACACAATCCGCCTCGCCAAGGAAAACGGCACCTATCTGTCGATGGACATCTACAACACTGAATACACGCTGGCTGAAGGCGAGAAGAACGGCGTGCTGGAAGAATCTCTCGCGAAAGAACGGGCGATCTCTAAAATTCAGAGAGACAGCTTCACTGCGGCGGTCAAGGCCGGGGTCAAGGTCGTGTTCGGCTCAGATTCGGGCGTCTATCCGCACGGGGACAACGGCAATCAGTTCTCCCGCATGGTCAATCTCGGCATGACGCCGATGCAGGCCATCCAGGCTGCGACCAGCCTGTCGGCTGAAGCACTGGGAAAAACAGGAGAACTCGGATGCGGCGACGTCGGTTGTCGTGCTGACTTTATCGCCGTGGACTCCGATCCGCTTGCGGATATCTCCGCATTAGAGGACGTGGATTTCGTCATGAAGGACGGCACGGTCTACAAGCGCGACGGCAAACCGCAGGTTAGCATCTACTGATCCAACCCCGTTTGTGAAAGCGACTGACTCGTCTAGAAGCATGCGAGGTCACAAACTCGTCACGAGAGCGCCATCCAAGGCGCAGCCCAACTGATACTTTGTAGGACGGTACCCCCACAAGATGGAATTCAATCCCCTGCCCGCCGTAACGACCTTCGCCGCGCCAATATTCATTTTATCGGTCGCGCTGGAATGGTGGGCGGTAAAGTCCGGACGTGCTGCAGGGAGATATGACACCAAGGATGCACTCGCTTCCCTCACAATGGGGCTGGGCAATGTCGTCATCAATACACTCACTGGGACACTCGCCGTCTGGATGATGCTGATCGCCTGGCCATTCCGTATTTTCACGCTCCCGTTCACGGTCGCGTCAGCCGTTATCGGCTTCGTCCTTTATGACTTCATCTATTACTGGAAGCACCGCTTCGCACATCGTGCCCGATGGTGGTGGATGGAGCATGTAACGCACCATTCCTCAACGCACTACAATTTGACCACCGCACTACGCCAGCCCTGGTTTGGCCCACTGACCGGACTTATCTGGATCGGCCTCCCCATGGTCGTCATCGGCTTTCATCCCTATGTCATATTCTTCGTGGGTGGCCTGAACCTGCTTTACCAGTTCTGGATTCACACTGAAGCGATCGACCGGATGCCACGCTGGTTTGAAGCAGTGTTCAATACGCCCAGTCACCACCGGGTTCACCACGCGACCAATGCCAGGTATCTCGACACAAATTTTGCCGGGGTGTTCATCATCTGGGACAAGATGTTCGGAACCTTCGTACCGGAGTTGGAAAACGAAAAGCCGATTTACGGTGTTGTGAAGCCTCTGAACAATTATAACCCTTTCGTCATAGCATTTCACGAATTCTTCGCGATCCTGAAGGATTGCGCATCCGACGGATTTCGCCCTCATCGCTGGGTCGGACGCCTGGTCAGCGAGCCCGGCTGGTGCCCGGAAGGCAATCACAATCGCTCGACTGAACTCAAACAGGCCTATCTGCAGGAAAATCCCGAGAAACGCGGAACACCAGGCTTTCCCGAATAAACCCGGCTGACGCGACGTTGCCCGTGGACGAATGCGAATGTCCCGCTAGAAACGCCTCCAGACCATCGAGCGCGCTCACCAGAAGCGCCGCCGATATCAGGAGGAAAACATGCATCCCTGCCACCACGCGAAGACCCATCCTGACAAGGCCGCCTATATCATGGCTGCCTCCGGAGAAACCGTAACCTTCAAACAACTGGATGAGCGGTCGAACCAGATAGCGCACGCATTTCGCGACGCCGGCCTGAAACCCGGTGATACGATTGCGCTTTTCGCAGAGAATTCGGCACGCTATTTCGAGATTTGCTGGGCCGCTCAACGCTCAGGCCTGTATTTTGTGTGCGTGTCTTCACGCCTGACGGCGCCCGAAGTTAAATACATTATCGAGGATTCCGGCAGCTCCCTCCTGATCGCCAGCGCCGGAAAAGGCGACGTTGCAAAACAAGCGAAACAACTGGTCGCCATTGATCAGTTCTGGTCCATTGATGGTGACATCGAAGGCTTCCAGCGGTTGGAGACGCATCAATCGGCCTTTCCAGTGACGCCCATCGCGGACGAGATGGTCGGTACGGACATGCTGTATTCCTCCGGGACAACGGGAAGACCGAAAGGCATTCGTCCGCCACTCGAGCGGGATATGCCTATCGATGCTGACAATGTCCTGCTTCAGATTACACGAGGAATGGCAGCTGCAGGACCAGACAGCGTCTATCTTTCACCAGCTCCACTCTATCATGCTGCCCCGCTCCGCTGGTGCATGACGTTCACACGCCTTGGCGCCACGCTGGTGGTGATGGAAAAGTTCGATCCAGAAGCCTTTCTCGATTGCGTGCAGGCTCACAAGACGACCCATGTTCAGATGGTCCCAACCATGTTCGTGAAGCTTCTGAAACTTCCGGAGGACGTCCGAAAATCCTATGACGTCGCAAGCCTGCAATTCGTGATTCACGCAGCCGCGCCGTGTCCAATCCCTGTAAAAGAGCAGATGATCGAATGGTGGGGACCGATCATCGACGAGTACTATGCAGGTTCGGAAGGCAACGGCATGACATGGGCCAAAAGCGCCGAATGGCTCGAGCACAAAGGTACAGTCGGGCGCGCGATTTTCGGCGAACTTCATGTGTGCGATGAAAACGGGGATGAAGTGCCGGTTGGCAGTGAAGGCCAGATTTACTTCGGCGGCACCACCCCACCAAATTATCATAATGATCCTGAGAAAAATGCCTCGGCACTTAATCCCAAACACCCAGACTGGTCGTCTCTCGGCGATGTTGGCAAAATCGACGAAGATGGTTTCCTGTACCTGACCGACCGCAAGGCCTTCATGATCATATCGGGCGGCGTGAATATCTATCCGCAAGAAGCGGAGAATGTCCTGATCACTCATCCCAAGGTCGCCGATGTTGCGGTCATAGGGGTGCCCGACGAAGAATTCGGAGAATCTGTAAAGGCCATCGTCCAGCCAATGCCAGGGATAGCCCCATCAGATGAGCTTGCCGCGGAACTGCTTGAATTCTGCCGAGGCGAGCTGTCAAAGATCAAATGCCCGAAAAGTCTGGATTTCGACCTCGAGCTGCCCCGGCATCCGACCGGAAAACTGTATAAGCGACTGATCCGTGACCGTTATTGGGGCAAGAAAGAAAGTCGCATCGTTTAGGCTGAGCAGAATATGGAGGCGCTTCCCCTCATTTTTCTTTCACGCTAGGGAAGAAATATGAGCGTCATTCCAAACCAGCGCCATTTGTTCGACATCCCGGACGATGTTGCCTATTTCAACACAGCAACGATGGGACCGATGACGACAGCCTCGGTCGAAGCCGGTAAAGCCGGACTGGCCCGGAAGCTGCGGCCCTGGTCTATTCAGGACACAGACTTCTTTGCGGATACTGCGCGCCTCCGACCCCTACTGGCCCAATTAATCCATGCTGACACCGACGGCATCGCCTTTGTCCCATCTGTGAGTTACGCGCTAGCCACGGCTGCCGCCAACATAAGCTTGGCAGAAGGTCAGGAAATTCTTGTCCTGGAGGACCAGTTTCCCTCGAATGTTTACGTGTGGCGGGCCTTGGCGGAGTCTACCGGCGCCCAGCTGAAAACCATCACCCGCACGGGCAGTTCGACTCTGTCCGACTGTCTTCTCAACGAAATCGGGCCCAATACCGGACTTGTGGCTTGCGCTCATATTCGCTGGACCGACGGTGCATTGGTCGATGTCGCGGCGGTTGGCAAGAAATGCCGGGATTATGGGGCCGCCTTCGTGCTGGACCTGACCCAGAGCTGCGGTGCCCTGGATTTCAACACGCAAAATGTTCAACCCGATTTCGTGGCAGTCGCCGGTTACAAATGGCTGCTCGGTCCCTATGCGACCGGCTTCCTATATGCGGCCCCAAAGCATAGATCGGGCCGTCCATTGGAGCAGAATTGGATCACCCGGAAAGGCGCCTCCAATTTCGCGAGGTTGATTGACTATTCTGACGAATTCGGAGCCGGGGCCGAACGGTTTGACATGGGGGAGCGTTCGAATTTCGCACTACTTCCAGCCTTCGAAAGCGCCGTTCGCACAATTCTGGATTGGGGCGTCGAAAACGTGGAGCGCACGCTTCGCACCCGCAATGCCAACCTGTCGCAAAGGCTCAATTCAGTTGGAGTGTTGTGCCCTCCAGAGGCCGAGCGCGGCCCCCACTATCTCTGCCCCTTACTGCCGGGCTCTGCGCCCGAAGACCTGACAGCACGCCTGAAGGCCGACGGAATTTTTGTGTCTCGCCGAGGCGACCGGTTGCGCATCACTCAGCACCTCTTCACGAATGACAAAGACACCAACCGGCTCGTGGAACGCCTCGCCTATTTCCTCCGATCCTGAGCAGCTCAGCCGGTACCTGCTCTGCTACAATCTGCACTTGCCGCTCGGTCAAGCTTGCCGAGACGTCAATCGCACGCCAAAACAGGGAAAATTTCTAATTGGAGGAAAACATGGCGGACCCACGCACAGTTGCATATGACGATCTCGAATCCCTGGCTGGCCAGGAAGTCGGCGTGTCCGATTGGCACACAATTGATCAGGATCGCGTCAATATGTTTGCCGAAGCCACGGGCGATCATCAGTGGATCCATGTGGATGTCGAACGCGCCACGAAGGAACTCGGCAGCCCCATTGCGCACGGCTTCCTGACCCTGTCGCTGCTGCCAATGCTGGGCTCTGAAGTCCTGCGCGTCTCCGGCACGACACGCGGCATCAATTACGGCTCCGACAAGGTCCGTTTCACGAATATGGTGCCGGTCGGCTCCAAGGTGCGCCTGCGCCAGAAATGCCTGTCGGTTGAGCCGAAGGCTGGCGGCAAGCAGATGAAGATGGAAGCCACGGTGGAAATCGAAGGCCAGGAGCGCCCCGCGCTGGTCGCAGAATCCATTACGGTTCTGTACGGCTAGTTTCAACGCCCATTCCCAAACCACTCAAGGGATCGCTCTTCGGCGATCCCTTTTTCTTTGCCGCTTTCCCTCCAGATTGCATCACCTATCATGGTGTGATGCTCCGAACCGCCTATATGATACGCGAACACTCTCATGGAGCTCATGATGACAAAAACCAGGATTCAGCGGTCCGACCGCGAATGGCGCGAGATACTGACTGAAGAGGAATATCGCGTCGGTATCAAGGAGGGTACCGAGCGTGCCTTCACGCCCGGCAATCACAATGACGAACACCGCGAGGGACTCTTTCACTGCAAGGGGTGCGATACGCCGCTCTGGTCGTCTGAGCACAAATTCGAGTCTGGAACGGGATGGCCGAGTTTCTGGCAGCCAGCAAGCGAAGGCGTGGTTGCGACCAAGACCGACTTCAAGATGATCTTGCCGCGCACTGAATGCCATTGTGCAATCTGCGGCATGCATCAGGGACACGTTTTCAAGGATGGGCCGCCGCCCACCGGAGAACGTTGGTGCATCAACGGCGTCGTTCTTGAGTTCAAACCGACCAAACAGGCCTAGACACGATCAGAAGCAGCTGGTCCTATCGAGGCTTGCTCACAGCTTCGGAGTCTTTGATATGCGCCTCCTTCCCCTTTTCATGATCAGCGCTGCCGCGATGGCGCTTACGACCGGATGCACCATGACTGAAACACCTTCCCCAGATCTGACCCAGGCCGACACCTCATCGCCGAATGCGCAAGCGGCGGCGCCCCTCACATCGCCAGTTGCCCCGCGCATTGATCATGAAATCACGCAGGTTGGGCGGACCCGCAACGATCCCTATCACTGGATGAAGGATGAGAACTGGCAAGAGGTCATGCGCGACCCAAGCGTCTTGCGCCAGGATATCCGCGACTATCTCGAAGCGGAAAACGCTTTCACAAAGGCAGCACTTGAGACTCCAACCACTGCCCTGCGCGATGAACTTTTCAAGGAAATGCGAGGACGCATCAAGGAAGATGACAGCTCGGTTCCCGAGATTGACGGTCCTTACGCATACTACACCCGCTACCGTGAGGGTGGCGAGTATCCGATTATAGCCAGAAAACCTGCCGAAAAGGCCTTTGACCCCGATGCTGAAGAAACCATCCTTTTGGACGGGGACGCACTTGGAAAGGAAGAGGACTATTTCTCATTCGGCGGTATCGATACCTCACCGGACCACAGTCTGATCGCTTATGCGACGGATACACAAGGCAGTGAGTTTTATACAATTCGTCTAAAGAATATCGAAACTGGTGAAGATCAAGGCGTTGGCATTGAAAACGCCTATGGACCGTTTGAATGGAGCGCCGATGGCAAGCGGATTTACTGGATCCATCGCGACGAAAACGCAAGACCGGATTCAGTTTGGCAGAGAGATCTCGAAACTGGCGAAGACACTCTGGTCTACAAGGAAAGCGATCCGGGAGTCTTTCTCAGCATCAACAAGAGTGCGAGCGAAGAAGTTATTTTCATTGGAGCGTCCAGTCACACGACATCGGAGGTTTACTGGTTCCCCGCCGACGAGGCAGATCCGGCGCCCCGAATTATCGCGCCGCGCCAAACCGACAATGAGTACAATGTCGTCCACTGGGACGGTCAGTTCTACATCTATACCAATCTCGACGGCGCCGTGGACTTCAAATTGATGCGTGCCCCGATGGAGTCGACCAGTCGCGATGCATGGGAAGAAGTAGTTCCGCACCGTCCGGGCACCTTGATCTTGGGAATACAACCCCAAAAGGACTTTCTCGCCATCATGGAGCGGGAGAACAGCCTGCCACAGATTGTCATTCGGGCGCGTGAGGACGGCTCCAGTCACAGGATCAATTTCGAGGAAGCGGCATATTCGCTGGGCCTCGATAGCGGATATGATTTTGCGACGCCAATCCTGCGATTTGAATATTCGTCTCCAACGACTCCGGACCAAGTATTCGACTATGATCTGAACACACACGAACGCACGCTTCGCAAGACGCAGGAAGTGCCATCGGGCCACAAACCAGATGATTATGTTGCCGAGCGATTGATGGCGCCGTCATGGGACGGAGTGGAGGTGCCGATCACGCTACTGCGCCACAAATCAACTCCCGTTGATGGCTCGGCGCCCATGTTGCTGTATGGATATGGATCATACGGAATCACCTACCCAGCTGATTTCCGCACCAGCCGGCTCAGCCTTGTCGACCGCGGCGTGATCTATGCGATTGTGCATCCTCGCGGCAGCATGTCCAAGGGGTATCAATGGTATCTCGACGGCAAGCTCGAAAAGAAATCAAACACGTTCAAGGATTTCATCGCGGCCGGACATTATCTCGTCGATCAAAACTACACGTCTGAAGGCAACATCGTTGCCTATGGCGGATCTGCCGGAGGACTTCTCATGGGCGCGGTCGCAAACATGGACCCGGAACTGTTTGGCGGCATTATCGCAGCCGTACCATTTGTCGATGTTGTGAATACCATGTCTGACGAAAGCCTGCCGCTGACGCCGCCGGAATGGCCGGAATGGGGCAACCCACTTACGTCCGCCGAAGATTACGACACGATCATGGCCTATAGCCCATATGACAATGTAGCCGACAAGCCATATCCGCCCATGCTCATCACTGGCGGCCTGTCGGACCCGCGTGTCACCTATTGGGAGCCCACAAAATGGGCTGCACGCCTGCGCCACGATGCGCCCGATTCTGGCCCTTACTTTCTGCGCATCGAGATGGAAGGCGGCCATGGCGGTGCATCCGGTCGCTTCGAAGGACTGAAGGATATCGCGCTCGATTATGCCTTCGCTCTTGCGGCCATGGGCAAAGTTGATGGTGTGGATTTTAAAGAAGAATAGTCCGGCCCGGATGCCGCCACTTCACGCCCAATTCAATCTCCGGATTGGATTGGGCGGTGAATGGTCGGAGCGATAGGATTCGAACCTACGACCCCTCGCCCCCCAGGCGAGTGCGCTACCGGGCTGCGCCACGCTCCGACACCGGCGGCTTGTACCCAAGCCGCCAATATTCCGCAATGTCTTATGTGGGTTCAGGCTGCGCGAGTCTGGCGAACCGCGTCGAGCCGGGCTTTCAGATCTTTCAGTTCGACCAATGTATCCTGAAGGCGATCTCTGGGATCGCCTGATACTTCAGCTGCCACATCAGCTTCGAACGCGTCTGCCACGCTTTTCTGAAGCTCGCGCGCCGGGCTCGTGCCGAGCGTTGCTGCTCCGGAGAGGACCGCTGGGACACCCTGCTCGGCAAGCAATGCCTTGGCACCTTTGAGCGTCATTCCTTTTTCGTGCACGAGAGTCTGGATGGCCCGAAGCGCATCCAGGTCCTGCGGACGGAACATGCGGCGACCATCGGCGCGCTTGATCGGACGGACATCCTTGGTGAATTTGGTTTCCCAATATCGGATCACATGTGTCTCGAGCCCAAGTTCGCCTGCAGCCTCGCCAATCGAACGGAATGCCTGAGCTGATTTGGTGACGCGGGCTCGGTTTGCCGACATGAGGGATCCTTCCTGACTATTTGTGGTCCACCAATGATTTCAACATTGGTGAAGGGCGGAAGGTGACGACGCGGCGCGCGGCGATGACAGCTTCCTGCCCGGTTTTCGGGTTGCGGCCTTCCCGTGGCGCTTTTGATCGCACCACAAAATTACCGAAGCGAGAGAGCTTGACCTCATCCTGAGTTTCCAGAGCCGACCCGATCAATTCCAGCGTTCTGTCCAACAAGTCCGAAGACTCTTGGCGAGTCACACCGACTTCGCGGACGATGGCATCCGTGACTTCTGCCCTGGTGACGGTCTGATTGCTCATGGGATTCTCCCGCTCTGGTTAATGGTTAAACGCGCTTCGTTAACGGATCCCTAGCGAAACCGTTGCGTCAGTTCTTTGATAATGCTGATTTTTGAGGATCAGGCTAGAGGCGGAAAAGGCTCGCACCCCAGGAAAATCCACCGCCCATTGCTTCCGAAAGAATCAAGTCGCCCGGTTTAGCGCGGCCCGTGCGAACGGCATGATCCAGCGCGAGCGGAATGGACGCTGCAGATGTGTTGGCGTGCTGGTCGACCGTGATGATGACCTTTTCGTCATCAATCTTCATCCGTTTCGCCACGGCGTCGAGAATGCGCTTATTGGCTTGATGAGGAACAAACCAGTCAATCTGCTCAGAGCTCAGACCAGTTTCATCCAGCACGGCCTGGATCGCCGAGGAGATGTTGGCGACAGCATGGCGGAATACCCTGTTTCCTTCCATACGCACGTGACCGATCGTTCCCGTCGAGCTTACACCACCATCTACATAGAGCAGATCGGATTTCGTACCATCGGTCCGTATATGATGTGTGATTATCCCGGCATCATCAGCGCCAGTCCACTCCTCAGCTTGCAGCACGACCGCACCGCCGCCGTCGCCGAAAAGAACGCAAGTTCCCCGATCTGACCAATCCAGAATCCGCGTGAAGGTTTCGGCTCCAATCACGAGCGCGGAATTGAACAGGCCCTGCTTAAGCATGGAATCGGCGGTCGCGAGCGCGAACAGGAAACCTGAGCAGACCGCCTGAACGTCAAAAGCTGCGCCATGATCCATGCCGAGCTTGGCCTGAACAGCGGTGGCAGTCGCGGGGAATGTCTGATCGGGCGTGGTGGTGGCCAACACGATCAGGTCTATATCGCTCGCTTGAAGGCCTGCAGCCTCTAGCGCACGTTTCGCCGCTGCGGCCGCGATGTCGGACGTGACTTCGCCGTCAGCCGCAATATGTCGACGTCGAATTCCGGTGCGCTCCACGATCCAGTCGTCGGTCGTCTCGACCATTTTCGACAGGTCCTCATTTGTCAGGACCTTCTCTGGCAGATAGCTGCCGGTTCCACGGATAAAACTGCGCCGCGCCATGTCTTGCCTATCAATAGGACGGCCTATTCGGCCGCCATACCTTTCGTTCTGATTTTCTCGAGATTGGCCGCAACCTCATCCCTGAAGTGACTTGCCGCGAGATCTGCTGCCAACTCGCAAGCCCTGGCAAAGCCTCGACTGTCTGTGCCGCCATGACTTTTGACTGATACGCCGCCCAAGCCCAATAGCACACCGCCATTTACATTGCTTGGGTTCATCTGCTCTCGCAGACCTTTCAAACCACCCATGGCGAGCAATGCGCCGACCTTGGACAGGACGCTGCTTGTCAGCGCTTCACGCACGCGTGTTCCCAACATTCGGGCAACGCCTTCACCAGCCTTGAGCGCGACATTTCCGGTAAAACCATCAGTCACGATGACGTCGACAGTACCCGATGAAATGTCATCGCCTTCGATAAAGCCATGGTAGGCAAGGTCGAGCCCGGAATTGCGCAACCATTCGTGCGCCTCACGGATCTCGTCATGCCCCTTCATCTCCTCGGAGCCGATATTGAGGATACCTATGGTCGGCTTCTCGATGCCAAGAATGGCGCGTGCATAAGCTTCGCCCATAATCGCGAAGGTAACGAGTTGTGCCGCGTCTGCTTCAAGGTTCGCGCCGACATCCAACACGACGCTCCGCCCCCGAAGAGTCGGCCACGCCGCTGTCATTGCCGGACGGTGCACGCCATCCATCTTGCGCAGGACCAGCATGGAGATCGCCATCAAGGCACCCGTATTGCCCGCCGAAACTGCAGCGCTCGCGTGGCCATCTTTAACGTCATGAATAGCATTCCACATCGAGGATCCCTTGCCGCGCCGAAGGGCCTGGCTGGGCTTCATGTCGCTGGTCACATGAAGATCGGTGTGAACGATTTCGATACGCTCCGACGGTTTGGACAGGAGCGGCTTCAGCTGAGCTTCGTCACCATGCAGACGCACGGAGGCATCCGGACGCGCTGCAAGAAAGAGCTCTGCGCCCGCGACCGTCACATCGGGGGCCTGGTCGCCCCCCATTGCGTCAATTGCCAGTATTAGGCCTTGGGCCATTGGGCTTCCGTGCTCCACCAGTTCGTTCGGGATACTTTTCGGTGTTTACGGCGCGCCTCTGTCATTGGCAACGCCGGGGATGTGAACGATGGCTAATCTTGACCCGGCAGCTGCCAGGACAATTTGCCGGCGAGCACATCGTCGTCCGCTGCAGCGGCAAAGCACGTCGCGTTGTGTAACAAAAAGGCCGCAAGCAGGGGTTCCCGGCCCGGTTCGCTTATCCCGTTTCGTTTGGCACATTCAGACACGGTTTGATGGATCTCTGAATGAGGAACGCTCAAGGCCTCCATCAAGGCCTTGCCGAGACCATAGTGCAGCTCCGCCAGTTTTCGAACTTTGCGAGCAATAGACGAATCACCGACCCCCAATTCGCGGAACGCTGCGTCAAATCCATCCAGCGCCAAACGATTCACATGTTCGGCGATCTTTCGTGCGCGGGCCGAGTCGATGTGCTTCAAACGCCGTATGACCAATGTGGCGTTTGCCGTAATCATCGCAGCACGGCCCTCGAATGTGTCCCGCGCCGCACCTTGCTCGTACAAGACCGGCTGCAGCGCGGCGGCGGCGAGGTCTGTGTACAGCATGTGGGCTGAGGCCTGGACCGTGCCCCCCCGGCCACTCCAGAGATTGCGAAACCCGACCACACCTGCACTCCTTCGCTTGCCAAGACCGGCCACCAACAGCTAGGTCTTTCAGAACGAATTAACAGGAGTAGTCCTATGTCGCGATGTGCGATACTGGCACTGTCACTACTGGCTCTGCCCCTTACAGCTTGCTTGACGCCATCGCGCGATTATCACGGCTATGTGGCGGACGAAGCTCAGCCGCGCGAAATGAAGCCAGGCGAAGATACTCGCTCCAGCGTGTTGGCCCAACTTGGGTCGCCCTCCACCACCAGCATCTTTGACGAGAACACCTGGATCTACATGTCCGAACTTCAGGAGCGCATTGCGTATCTGAACCCGAAGGTGAAAACTCGCAGCGTTGTCGCCATACGCTTTGGTGAAGACGACAAAGTAGAAGAAGTCGTCGAATATGATCAGGATGCTGGCCAGATCGTGAATTATGCGTCGCGTGAAACGCCAACTCGCGGCCGAGAGCTTGGCTTCTGGGAGCAGATCTTCGGTACGATCGGCGCAGTTCAGCTGCCACGCACCAATGAAGCCACGCCGGACAATCCGACCGGTCGTCGTTAGGGTACTGGCCTCTTGGCTCCATAGCAAAAGATGCAGCCCATATAGGGACCGCTCTATCTCGCGTGGAGTGAATTATAGAAAAGTAACTCGCCTCTTGGCGGATTTCGGGGTAGTCTTGGCTTATTCCGTCACGATTTGGCGAAAGGCGACGCGATAGACGTTCCAGCCTCAGGCGGAAAAGGTGTGTAGTTGTGTGGAATTTCGGTTCCGAACGAACAACCTTGAAGCAGGAGGATGGTGATGGTCTGGAGACTACCTCTCTTAAACAGGACCTTGAAGTCGCTGCAAAAATCGAGTGAACAGTCATCAACACAAATGTTGGCGACGGACGATATCCAAAAGCGCTATGAAGCGGTCAAGTGCTTGGCCAAGCAGCGTTTGGATCGTGCAGACAGGCTGATTTTCGAGGAAGATATCCCTCAACAATTTGGCTGAGGCCAAGCGTCTTCAGTCCTTGCGCTTAGTCTGTTTTGATTCCTGAGCACGCAGCTCATCCAAAAGATCCAACATGGATTGTGGGCACGGCTCCGCGAGAACTTCCGCATAGGCTTCGCGCAATTCCGCTCCAAGTTTGGCGGCACGCTTGATGCGTGCGACATCGTGTTCACTTAGATGCTTAGCGACCGCTTTCACGCTGCCCCTCCCAGTGCGCTCCCCAGATTCCGATCATCCATTCTGACCATAATCACGCCAAAAAAATATATGGTGGAAGCTTTAATATGCTCTTACCATTCTCCCTTTAGGCGAAAAATATTCTCGAGCCTTGCCTGTGTATCACCCATGCATTGCTGTCACCACATCTGTCCTTGCTTGGCGAAAAAGCTGTTTCACTCGTTTAGCCGTCGCCAGAGGCGCATGCCGCTACGGAGAGACTGGACAAGCTTGGCGAGGCCCGAAACTATAGCCAGATGATACATGGACCAACCTCCCAAACCTATATTTCGCAACGCCTTCGTCTTCACTATGTGGATTGGGGCAATGAAACCGCTCCGCCTTTGATTCTCTTGCATGGCGGACGAGACCACTGCCGTAGCTGGGACTGGGTTGCCCAGGAACTTCGCAAGGATTGGCATGTCATCGCCCCCGATTTGCGAGGGCATGGTGATAGTGCTTGGTCGGCCGATGGCGAGTATTCTGCGCGGGCCTGCCTGTACGATTTTGCTCAACTCATCCATCAGAAAAAACTCGCACCGGTTACGATTGTTGCCCACTCCTACGGCGGCAACATCGCGTTGCGGTATTCCGGGATCTATCCAGACAATGTACGCAAATTGGTGGCCATTGAGGGTCTGGGCCCCTCCCCCAAAATGCTGAAAGAGCGGTTTGGACGCCCGATCGGCGAGCGCATGCGCGAATGGATCGATTCCAAGCGCGGCATGGCCGGGCGGACGCCGAAAAAGTATGGCAGCCTCGAAGAAGCATACACGCGCATGAAGGATGAAAACAGCTATCTCAATGACGAGCAGGCGCGACACCTGACCCTGCACGGGATCAGCCAGAATGAAGATGGCACATGGTCGTGGAAATTCGACAACTATTTTCGCACGTTCCCGCCCTACGACATGGCGCAGGATGATGTGGAGCAGTTGTGGGGAGAAATCACTTGTCCGACCTTGCTGCTCTATGGAGAAAAAAGCTGGGCATCGAACCCCGCAGAGGATGGCCGGATCGAGAAGTTCAACACGGCGACCGTCAAACTCTACAAGGATGCCGGTCATTGGTTGCACCATGACAAGTTCGAACAATTCATGGGCGACTTGAAGGCGTTTCTCTGATCGCCTGCCCCGAGGACAGTGCTGGCGCGCAGGCGCAACTGCACTAAGCTCTCCAAAAATACTGGAGGGATAGCCATGAACGATCCACTATTGAATTTCGAAGGCAAGGTTGCCCTGATTACAGGCGGCAGTCGCGGACTGGGATACCAGATGGCAAAAGCGCTTGCTGCACGCGGCGCAGATATCATCATAGCCAGCCGCAAAGTGGATGCCTGTGAAGCGGTGGCTGAAGAGGTTCGGGCAATGGGTCAGCGTGCTCTCGCCGTAGGTGCACATTGCGGGAAATGGGACGAGATCGATAAGCTGATCGAAGCGGCATACGCCGAATTCGGGCGCGTCGACATTTTGATAAACAATGCCGGCATGGGGCCGCGTATGCCGAGCCATGAGATGCCCGAAAGTCTGTATGACAGTGTGCTGAACTTGAACCTGAAAGGACCCTATCGTCTGGCCAGCATCATCGGCCAGAAGATGAAAACGCAGGGCTCTGGCAGCATTCTCAACATCTCTTCGATTGCCTCCCTCCAGCCACTGGCCCAAGTCGTTCCTTACAGCGCGGCCAAGGCTGGTCTCAACGCGATGACGATTGGCATGGCCAAGGAGTATGCGCCGCACGTTCGTGTAAACTGTATCTGCGCAGGCCCCTTCCTGACCGATATTGCGGACGCATGGACCGACGAAGCCCGCCAAACAGCGGATAACGCCCTTCGTCGCCCTGGACGCCCCGAAGAAATCGTATCGGCTGCCCTTTATCTATTGAGCGACGCGGCCAGTTTCTCCACAGGTTCCGTGATTTCGGTAGATGGCGGGACCTAGTCGATCCCCAATCCCAACTCGGACAATACGAGCTCCGTATGTTCGCCAATTCTTGGCGCCGGAGCGATTTCTCGCTGCTGCGTGCCTCGAAAAGTGACGGGTGGCTGCGTTTCCCAATAATGACCTTCCGTCGGGTGCTCGCGTCGTTGAAAGAAGCCTGTCGCCACAAGATGCGGGTCTGATTGCAGATCCGGGAAATCGTTCACTCGGGCCGCCGGAATATCTGCTTTTCCCAACGCGTCAATCCAATACTCCGTCGTCTGCTTGCCGAAATATTCCTGCACGCGCGACATCATGTAGTCCTGATTGAAAAACCGCCCCTTGCGATCGGCGATGCGTTCGTCCTGCAATTCTTCCGGGGCACCCATGACGTCGAACAGTTTGATCCAGCGCGCGTCAACATAAGGTGCAATCACGATCCAGCCATTCGACGTCTTGAGCGGCTGGCGTGAAGGGTCGACCTGACGCTGATACAGGAATGGTCCGACCGGTGGATCGAACTCAGCCTCGTAGAAATGCTCCTCCAAGAGGAAGTGCGTCACGCATTCGAACATGGGAACTTCGACATGAACTGCCTCGCCCGTGCGGTCGCGATGGTGAAGTGCCGCAAGCGTTGCATACATTGCATGCATTCCGGAAACCTTGTCGGCGAAGGCGGTGGGAATAAAGCGCGGTCGCTCGTTTCCGTCGACCTTTGGCAAGAGCATGGTTGCGCCGGACAGGCCCTGAATCAGGTCATCATAGGCAGGGCGACCTGCATAGGGACCATCCGATCCGAAGCCCAGGCAATGGACATAGACAATGTCGGGCTTGATTGCACGGACCTCTTCGAACGTCAGGCCGAGGCGCGTAACCGCATCTGGGCGAATATTGTGGATGAAGACATCGCTCTGCTGGATCAGCTTCCTTATGGCCGCCTTACCGGGTTCAGATTTCAAGTCCCAGACGACGGAGCGCTTACCTCGATTAATCGTCAAATGGCATGGTCCCATGCTACGATTGTTCGCAGGCTTGCCAACATTGCGAAAATCATCCCCTCCCTTTGGCTCTACCTTTACGACATCCGCGCCCATGTCGGCCAAGGTCTGCGTGCAATAAGGACCGAAAATGACTGTGGTCATGTCCGCAATCTTGATGTCCGACAGAAGGTTGGTGCCTGGCATGTTGCGCATCCTCCAAATTTAGTCTTGCTGCGATTGGCGAGCCGCAGATGCTTCCAAAGCAATTAGACGGGGTGTCGTTAGGACAGACAAGCCGGATCAGCGTTGTTTCCACGCATAAATAACCGGTACGAGGATCTGCCTTTTTCAGATTGCGCTGGCTAGTCGAGAGACTCCGGTTCGGACCCCCAATCGCACACCTGTCAGGCGCCAAAAAAGCCCCCAGTACGCTCGGGCGCGCTTGAAATCACGTTCCGAAAGTTGGATGCGAATTCGATAGGTGAGCAACCCCGCAATCCGTGACAAGGCTTCATTTCGGTCTTCCAATGGAGCCAAGACATCCCTGACCCGGTCCATCCATTCCGGATGCTCTACCAGTTCATCAAGACCATAACGGCATCCAAGCATGCCGCTCAGGATATGGCCTTCCAATGGATTGAGAGGAGTAACTCGGTCAGCCTTCACGGCGCCGTGGAGTGCCTCTATCGCACTGGGCCAAAGCTTCTTGCGCGCCGCGATTACCGCCTTCTGAAACAGCGCCCGGCGGGCACTGAATGGATCACCCTGGACACCACTCAGTTCATCTAGCGAAAGTGTGGGCAATATTCGCTCCATTAAGCCAGTGTCCGCGGCACACCAACGGGCATATCGTGTATCGGCGGCATAGCGGATATCGCTCGGGCCGCGTGGGCCCTCATGTTGCCGCTGGAACAGAGTCACCGCGTCGACACGACGGGCTTCATAACGGCGCGCGAGTTCTATCAGCACCGCATAATCCTCCGACACCGTTATATGCTCAGGCAACGGACCGATAGCGTCGTAGCAAGATTTCCTTACGAGCAAGCATGGTTGGCCGGTGATGAAACAATCCTCGAGCACATGTAGAAAGAATGATCGTCCATCTTCTGGCGGATAGGGGAACGTCTTTACATACTCGGTCCGACCGGTGCTCGCGTCCACGGAGAATTTCTGCAACGCACCATACGAGATGTTTGTGTCCGAACACGCCAGAAATGGTGTGATCAGGTTCTCTAGCGCATCCGCTGGTGCGATATCGTCATCATCCATGATCCAGATGAGGTCGCCGCTTGCGCAGGTGAGTCCGACGTTCAGAGCTGAAAGTTTCCCGCCATTCGCCTTCTTCAAATACCTGACTTGCCGCTCATACGCTGCCACCACACGATCCGTATCGTCGGTAGAACCGTCGTCAACGACAATGATTTCTTCAATGGACCAAGTCTGCGCCAACAAACTATCGATACTTTCCGCAATCAGATGAGCCCGATTAAAGGTCGGAAGGATTACGGTTACGGATGGCGGGGCAACAGACGTCATGTGGATGCTTGGAACTCAATGGCATGCAAGAGGAAGATAATAGGGACAGCGCAATATTCGAGCCAAAGAAATTGATGTTCTTCCAGATTTCGGTATGAAAATCGCATGGGATGCTATTGTTTTTCCAGTCACTTCCCCATGACTCAACGTATTTGAACTTCGTTTTTCTCGAAAAGAAAGCAAATTCGTACAAATGAACAACGAAATCACGCCCCCACAAATTGCCCGTGTAACGATTGTCGTTTCACCGAGAGAGCGTTTCGAACAGGCTGAGATGTCATTGAGTTCCTGCTTTGACATGACCGATACGCCATTCCAAATGGTCTATATTGACGGTGGTTCGCCGCGAGACATCGCACATGTTCTGAAGACTGAAGTGGAAACGCGGGGACACACTTACATCCGGCGGGACGGGTTCCTGACGCCCAATGACGCTCGCAACACCGCGCTGCCACTAATTAACACCGAGTACATAGCATTCATCGACAATGATGTTGTTTTTCAGCCCGGGTGGCTGGACGCTCTGATCCACTGTGCAGATGAAACCGGCGCAGGACTGGTAACCCCCACTATTCTGGTTGGACCAGCGGCCAGAATGCCGGACCTCAGCATTCATCATGCGGGCGGCATTCTCGATATTGACGAGGGTGAGAATGGCAAAACCATCCACCGTCGTCATGGTTTCGAACACCAACCTTATCTGTCCACCAAGAACGACCTCGTTCGGCAGGAAACAGGTTGCACCGAATTTCATGTTGTCCTGGCCCGCACGGAAATGATCCGGGAAATAGGGCCTTTTGATCCGAACCTTGTTGGGTTCACCGATGAAATAGACATGGCGCTGATGGCGCGCAAAAAAGGCTGGAAGATCTTTTACGAACCGGAGTCGGTCGTGGCCTACGCAGTCGGCAAAAAGCTGACTTGGCGAGATCGACCCTATTTTTGCGTTCGCTGGAGTCGTGCGCGCGTTATGCGCGCCGAGAGATATTTCTACGATAAATGGGGGCTGTCGCATGACTTCGAGCGGCAAGAGAGTTTTTTGCGCGATCACAAGCGTCACGCTTTCCCGTTCAAAAAACTTCAAAGACTGGCCGGATGGCGAATAACCGTAACGGCAACCGCTTTGGTCTGTGAGGCTGTTTCTGCCTGGGCGTCTCGGCGCCTTATCAAACCGGATCAGTCACCATCTGTGCCTCTACCCCAATTAGCCAATCCAACGCCCGATTCTGTTCCAGGCTGACAACAGACGGTGGCGACCGCGAAACCGCTTTAACTCAGGGGTTAGCGAGAACACGTCTTCTTTCGAGAAGCTGTGAAGCAGGTCTTCTCCCTTCATGTACCGGGCGTAGTTTTCCTCGACCATATCCAGCGTGCGGGAAGTTCGGTCAGGCATTTGCGGTGTGAAATGCGGCGTGATCATTATGTTTGGCGCTGACCAAAGCCGATGCCACGGAGGAAGCGGCTCATAGGGGTCTGTTACGTCCAGTCCCGCGCCTGCCAGGTGTCCGGACTCCAATGCCGAGATCATTGCCCCCTCATCGACAAGCTGTGCACGCGCAACATTGATCAAATAGCTTCCCGGCGCCATCGCAGCAATTTCACGCGCCCCCAGCATTCGATAACTGTGGTCATTGAGCGACGCACACATCACCACGAAATCCGAATCCCGCACGGCATCCAGCAAGCTATCCCCGCGCATAGCGCTATACATTTGCACGCCGGGGACTTTGGCCGGAATATCTTTCCGCCGATACGCCCTGATATTCATATCTAAGCTCTGGCATTGACGGGCAAGGCACTCTCCTGTCGCCCCGTAGCCTATGATGGATATGCTTCGGCCATTTAGCCCGCGTAAGCTATCCTGATCCCGGATGCCCCAGACGCGGCGCCGCTGGGCGCGCGCAAGGGTCGATGCCCTGTACACCAGCGAGAGCATGAAGAAGACAGCGTGTTCGGCGAGCACCGGACCAGACCGGCCCTTCGAAGAAGTCACAACAAGATCGCTGTCACTCAGCCTCTGTGGTGCATAACCATCGAGGCCAGACTGGTCGCAATGCACCCATTTCAGCTTGGGCGCAGCAAGATAGCGATCATCCATCACGCCATCAATCAGGGCGACTTCGCAAGTCTGGAGAGCTGTGTCGATGGCGACCCGATCCTTTCGCTCGACGAAAACCAGTTCAGCAGGCGCAAAGATCTCTTGAAGGCGTTCGCGATGTTTCGCGGACCACGGAAGTCGTGCCATGATCTTTGGTTTGGACTCCAGGAATTTGCGTGTTGTCATGACTAACTTCCAAGGATGGGCAATTGCACCGATGCGAAATTCTGCTGTAAACTGAAAAGAGCAAGAAGTGCGCCGTTTCTCTTCAACTATCGTCTCATTCGCACTCTTCCCTTGGTGAACCCATTACAATCGATTGTATTTATATATTGCAATCGATTGTATTCTGGTATTATGAAGAGCCAACCGGGACGTGCCGGTCTAGAAATCGACTGGTGCACACACCAGCAGTGATAGGGAGGAAAAAGTCATGTCGATTGTTCGCAATACACTTTTGCTTAGTGCTGGCGCATTTGCCCTGGCGAATGGCACCGCGTTCACTCAAGAAACTTTGAGTGCAACTGAGGCAGAGGCTCGACAACAAACCATCATCGTGACCGGCATCGTAAAGGCAGGCGGTCAAAACCGACTCGACAGTTCCATATCTGTCAGCAGTCTAAATCAAGACGAGCTGATGAAGACTGCCCCGCGCAGCACCGCAGAAATCTTTCGCGCCCTGCCCGGCATTCGTGCCGAGAGTTCCGCCGGCGGCGGTAACTCCAATATAGCGGTCCGAGGAATGCCGCTATCCACAGGTGGGGCAAAGTATGTGAGCCTTCAGGAAGACGGGCTGCCGATACTGTTGTTCGGAGATTTCGACTTCGCGCCTGCCGATGGCTTCTACAAAGTGGACGGTACACTTGACCGCGTTGAGTCGGTTCGGGGCGGTACGGCCTCCACGCTGACCACAAACGGCCCTGGCGGCATCATCAACTTCATTTCCAAAACTGGAAGCACAGAAGGTGGCTCGATCGCACTCAGCACCGGACTTGATCATGATGATTACCGGGCAGAATTCGAGTATGGGGGCGCGCTGACTGACACTGTCTACTTCCATGTTGGAGGCCATTGGCAACAAGGTGGAGACTATCGTGATCTTGGCTTTGATGCGGTCAGTGGCGGTCAAATTCGCGCCAGCCTCACCAAGGAATTCGAGAACGGCTTCATACGCGTGAACTCGAAGTGGCTGGACAAAGCCGACGCGACATACATGCCACAAGCTGCTGGTCTGTCTGGTGATGAAGTCACCGACAGCATCGCTGGCTTCTCAGCGACGAATGACAGCCTGCACAGCCCCTACATTCGGAATGGACGCGATGTTGATGGCAACAATACCGTCAACAATTACGACCTTGCAGATGGCATCCGCACACAAATCAATTCTCTAGGTGTTGAGGCAAACTTCGATATTGGTGCAGGAATAAATCTGGACTCCAAGGCCCGTTACCAAGACATCTCAGGCTATTTCAACGCTCCTTTCACGCACTTTGTGGGCGATGCCGATACTGTTCTGGCATCCACTTATGGCGGCGCGTCAGGGAGCTTCTTCAACGGTCCCGGCGCGGGCAATCCGGTGACCTCCGCATCGCTGGCGGCCGCAACGGGCAACCCTTACGTTTCGGAAGTTGCCTACTTCAACACCGACCTCGACGATATGAGCAATTTTGCGAGCGAGTTGCGCGCCTCCAAATCGCTGGCCTTTGAAGGCTCTTCATTGGACCTGACGGCCGGGTACTTCCTCATGAATCAGAAATTCGTTCAGGATTGGCACTGGAATCGGTTCCTGACATCAACTGACACCAATGCGGCTTTGATCGACGTGAATGGCTTCACCGACAATGGAATTCTTGGCTACAACCAAGCTTTCGGTTGGACGGGCACCAACCGCAATTATGACCTCGAATATCAGGCCCGCGCACCTTTTGTGGCAGGAAGTTGGGCACTTGATAGCGGTCTGACGATTGACGGTTCAGTACGCTTCGACACGATAGAGCAAACCGGGACACGCACCGAAGGCGCTGGCGGCGCATTTGATGTAGATGGCGACGGCATTATTGACGCCCCGGAAATGATGGTATCGCTCAATACTGGCCAAGGTGGCATCGCCAACTTCGAGGTAGACCACACCTCCTTCACTCTCGGCGCGAACTATCTGGTTTCGGATACACTCGCCGTATTCGGACGCTACAGCGACGGTGCGGCCTTCAATGGCGAGCGGCAATTGTTCAATTCGCTAAATGCAGGTGGCGGACTCGTCCCTGGTGGTGAAGAGACATATGTCGATGAGACGGAACAATTCGAAGCAGGTGTGAAATGGCAAGAATCCAGTGACGCCATTCCGGGACAGCTTGACCTCTATGTCACCTATTTCAATGCAGAGACAAAAGAGGATAATTACGAAATCACGACCATGACGGCGCTGGGCAATACCTATGTCTCGCAGGGTATCGAAACTGAATTCAAATATGGTTATGGCGGCCTGGACCTGTCAGGATCGGTGACCTTCACTGATGCCGAAATAGACGATAGCGATACCGCGCCTGCCAATATCGGAAACACGCCGCGCCGTCAGGCAGATTGGATCTGGTCCCTTACACCAACTTACACGATCGACGGCCTGGGGCGCATCGGAGTGAACTTTACCGGCACCACGGACACATATGTCGATGATGACAACGTCTATGTGATGCCCGGCGCAACGATTACAAATTTCTTCGCTGATTGGGACATCACCGAACAGGCTACCTTGTCAGTTGGCGTGAACAACGTGTTCGACGAAGTCCTGTTCACAGAAGCCGAGAACGGCCGAGTGTTCGACACCGATGGCGATGGTGCTGCAGATGTCATCGTTGCCCGCTCGATCAACGGCACCTCCGCGACCGCAACTCTCAGATACCGCTTCTGATTGCCTCCTGCATTGTAGCTGAGAAAGCCAGTCCTTTTCGGAGCCTGCCATTCACACTGGCAGGCTCCCATCTTTTCAGGACGAAGTGCTAGCCACGCCCACAGTTACATCTGCAAGATCACACAATTTCGAGGTCTCGCTATTCCCTTTGTGACTCAGCTTGATTTATAATGGATAATTCGCCCTGTGTGCGGGACACATCGGTCCTTATATGCCCGTTTAATCGGCAATTCAGGCCGCAGACAACAAGACGTCATGACGAGAGGAATTCAGGCGACATGAGCGAGCACGCAAGCAAGTCGCACCGAAAGATGACTATGGCAGAGCTTGCCAAGTTGGCCGAGGTTGATGTCTCGACGGTTTCGCGCGCTCTGAACGATAGTCCGTTGGTGAAGGAAAAGACCAAGCGTCTGATCCTCGATATCGCGGCCGAGACCGGCTATGCAGTCAATGCCTCCGCGCGAAATCTTAGGCGCCAATCGTCCGAGGCAATCGGAATAGTCATCCCGCTACGACCGGAATCTGGCCAGACTATCTCAGACCCCTTCTATCTGGAAATGGTTGGAGCGGTCAGTCAGGCCGCCTCAAGAAATGGCTATGACCTGATCGTGAGTATTCCACGTGAAGACGAAACGATCGCGGAACGCCGCCTTCTGCAGACGGGTAAAGCCGATGGCCTGATCGTGATCGGCCAGGCAGGCATGTCGCAACGGCTTGAAGAGCTAGGACCCCTGGGTCGCAAAGTCGTCGTCTGGGGTGGCAACGCTGGTCACCTAAACTACACACTTGTCGGAAGTGACAATGTCGAAGGCGGTCGACTTGCGGGTGACCATCTTCTTTCGATTGCTCGAAAACGTATATTGTTCCTGGGGCCGGGTCGCCTTCCTGAGGTCCAGCTGCGATACAATGGATTTCTCAAGGCACATGACGAACGTGGCGTACGCTGGGACGATACGTTGACTCTGGACATTGAATTCGGCGCGAAAAATGCGTTCGAGGAAGTTCTTCAATTTTTGGATTCGGGCAAGAAATTTGATGCCATCTTTGCCGCCTCTGATGTTTTGGCAATGTCCGCTTTGCTGGCGCTCAACGCACGCGGCATTTCTGTGCCAGATGATGTAGCTGTGGTCGGTTACGACAATATTGCACAAGCTGGTATGGCAACCCCGTCACTCACGACAATTGACCAGAACATAGCCCGTGGCGGCGAACTGATGGTGGAAAAACTACTCGCTCAACTGGCCGGTGAGACTGCCAAGTCGGAGTTGACGCCCACGCAGCTGATCATTCGTGAATCAAGCGGTGGATCGCGCTAGGCTACGCTGCTGGACCAGACACCGAAGTCAGAGAAACATTTCGCACTGGCGGAAAACTCAGCTGCTTCTCCGGGCCCGCTTGCTCAGTAAACGGACCGAGTACGCTCAACGTACCCGCCACAAGATCATGGTCCACAAGACTACATCCGAACATGCCATCAAGGCCTGTCAGCACGCTACCAGACACCAACGCTGACTCCCATTGCCCATCCAATGATGCTGATGTGTACAGTCTTTGCTGAAACTCAACTTCGCTATCAGGCTGGCCTTCATATTGGCGATTACAGGCTGATACGAGGAGTAGCCAGAGATCCGATGCTTTGTCGTGATAGAGTTTCGGGACTTCAGACTGAGTATATTCGGCTGCGTCGGGCAGTTCGATCGGAGGCAGTAACTCCGTCATCGAGACGCCAGCCGGCCCTTCCGTGAGTCGCGCGCGCGCTATGGCAGGCCTCGTTGGTCCGATCTTGGCAGACCAGAAGGCATTGAGTTCGTCATTGTGATTCCGCACCAGGAACGGATCGCGCCAAGCCATTATGGGACCGCCCTCTTCTCCAGCCCGGTCACCCAGTCTATCCAGTGGCCCCAGATAAAACCCCAGGCGGGTGATCTGGTCATAGTCGCGCAGGGGACAACTGATCGCGGCAGCAGGCACAGTGGTCATGGCATCCGGTGTTGGGCCTGCCCCTACACAAATAGTCTGGAGGAAAGTTCGCGCCGGGGAGATGTTACGGACCCCGGTATATCCGAAGAGGGTTTGGCCCGTTTTTCCCATGATGACAGAACCACTCCACACGTTGAACGCATCTGCGCCATCGGACGCGCCGCCGGGCTGGATCGCCACACCTTGATCGCGCCACGAGAGACCATTGTCGGCTGAACGGAAATGCCGAATATGAAAGGAATGGTCGTTGCGCTGCGGCGGCAGGATTGGTGATCCATCGAAGTCCGTCCGACTGAGCGCCAGACAGTATAGATGCAAGTGCCCTTCCCCCGACTGAATCGTCCAAGAGTCCCACAACCAAAGATCTGGATGACGAATGCCTCCCGAAAAGGATAGATCGCATGGATCAGGGATCGGCGCTGTACGGCGACTCATAAACTATCCTCAGGAATATTCCGACTGGTCTGCAGCCTTGAGAGCGGCCGCTGCAGGGTTTGCAATCCAGTTCACAAGCCCCATCACGAACAATAAGCCTGCAAAGCCTGTCGCGAGGACGAAGCCAATCCGCATGTCGCCTCCGCCAAACCTATCACTGGCCACCGCCATCAACAGAGGCGCAAAAGCCGCCGACGCGGCGGTAAAAAACAGGATCAGTCCTGCGACTGCGCCATGATCACTCTTTGGAAAACAGCTGATGCCCTTGGAGTTCAGAGTCGGATAGATCATCGACATGAACAGGCCCGATAGCGGCAGCAGGAAAACCGCCGCAGATTTACCGATCAGCGCACTTGCGAGGAAACAGCCAAAAATGATCGCGGTGAACGCCATCATTACCAGCTTCCAGTCAACGATGCGGAGAATCCAAGCCCCAAGAAACCGTCCGACAGCACGCAATACAAAGAAAATCATCACCGCATATGCCGCAAACATCATGGCGGTGTTGGTTCCGGTGAACCCTTCGAGAAAGGTTGGCAGCCAAACAAAGATAGCGACTTCGCAGGCGACATAGAGGGCGATGGCCATGGAAAAACCAAGCGCGTGCGCATTACCCAAAAGTGACAGCGTGTGTCGTACCGACGCTGGCGTCTCCTTCTCACCGGTAATGGGTGGATACTCTGTCACCAGCGCAGCGATGATCATCAGCGCGCACAAACATGCGGCAATCATGTACAGCCAGGTCCAGGACAAGCCCTGTCCCGTCAGCCACACTACCAGCAATGGGCCGATGATGGCCCCGACGCCGAAGAAGCCCTCGACGGCGTTCATGCGTGACGTGTGATCATCCGTGGAATTCGCGAGGTCTCCAACCAACGCCAATGCGGAGGTCTTGAACACACCGATGGCGAGGCCAGAAATGAAGAGCAGTGTAAAGTAGAGCTGAAAGGACTGGCCTGTCATGAAAAGTGCGCTGGCGACGCCATACATTGCCAAACCACCTATGATCGTCTTCTTGCGTCCGAAGCGATCCGCGAGAAAGCCCAGACCGATCCCGCTCATGGCAATCGCAATCATTGTTGCCCAATGAAACGCGCTCGCCTCAGTATTGGAAAGATTCATGTCCACACGCGCGATCTTGATGATCTCGCCGACCGCATCGGTCGTCATGGCGAACATAAAGAACATCGCGTAAGTGAGTGCGGAAACGAGCGCTACAGAGACGCCCTTTTTGCCAGACCCTACTTGTGTTCTTGTCATCTTGTTGTCTCCTCCGCGATTGTGATAACAAAAATACAATCGATTGCAAATGAATATTCGAAGTTCTGAAATGATCGGGGAACGGGTTATGTCGACCAGAAACTTTCGCGGCGGAATCGATGCTGGCGGCACCACGTTCAAATGTGGCATCATGGACGATAAAGGTAACATCGTTCAGAAGTTTCGCGTCAAAGTCTCGACACCAGACGAAACTATTTCCAGCTGCATCAATTTTTTTCGGCCCGTTTTCGAAACCGACCGCCTGTCTTCGTTCGGAATCGCCAGCTTCGGGCCGATCGATATCGATCCGCAGTCTTCAACTTATGGCACCATTTTACAAACACCAAAGCCCGGTTGGTCCCTAACCGACCTCAAGACCGCGTTCGGCTCTGCTATGGGAGTACCTGTTCGCTTGGACACGGATGTGAACGGCGCTCTAAGGGCAGAGATGGCATACGGAGCAGCGAAGCATGTGGACTCCGCTGCCTATGTCACTATTGGCACCGGTATTGGCGCAGGTGTTTTTGCCAATAATCAGCTCTTGGCACACCCCCACCATCCGGAGTTTGGCCACATACCTGTGAACCGTCATCCCTTGGACTTAAGCTTCAATAGCGTTTGCTCATATCATGAAGATTGTCTGGAAGGTCTTGCCTCCGCCACGGCCGTGCACGCCCGGGCCGGGGACCCTAGTGAACTTCCACAAGATCATCCTGTTTGGGACGTCACGGCTGATTACCTGGCTCAGGCGTGCCGCAGCTTGTTCCTGACAGCCCGCCTGAACCGAATCATTCTGGGCGGGGGGCTTATGTTGGCGCCGCACCTGCTGAGCCGCATACACGTCGAATTCGTTCGTCAGATGAACGGCTATCTCGGAATGGATTACCCGATTGCCGAAGACCTCATTTGCACTCCGGCCTTGGGAGATGATGCCGGTCTGATCGGCGCGATCCTGTTGGGAGGTGACGCAGAACACTAGAGTTTGCGCACTCATAGTTCAGCAAGTACAGCGCTCGCCAAAACGCTCACTATACAGATTTCCTCCAATTCCTCGCGCCAATAACCAGCTGCCAGTTTGCTTCATTTTGGCGCAACTTTTTCAGCTCTAGCGAGTTGGTTGATCATTGTGGCCGGAATGCCGTTGATCAACCAGAAGATGAGGATGCTGTGTCCAGACTCGTAGTTTTTTCGAACCGATTGCCATTGGGATCATCGCCGTCTGGGGGACTGGTCGTTGCCTTGGGAAGAACGATGGAGCAGCGAGGGGGAGTGTGGATTGGCGCCACGCCCGGGAAAAGCGGAACAGGCCAGCATACGCTCCAGTCATATGAAGGAGCCAGCTTTGACCGGCACGCGCTTCATCTGCCGGAAGGCGAATACAACGACTATTACCTGGGATATTCGAACTCCGTCCTGTGGCCGCTTTTCCATGGTCGCACAGACCTTCTGGATGTCGAAGAAGGACAACTCGCAGCTTATAGCAGCGTCAACAGGAAGATGGCGGAAGCATCTGTCAACCTGATCCAGGAGGGCGATGTGATCTGGATCCATGATTATCACTTCATTCCTCTCGCTGCGGAACTGCGCAAATTGGGCGTCAACAATCCGATCGGTTTCTTTCTGCACACGCCATTCCCATCCTCGAACAATGTACGCGCGATGTCTCACAAAGAATTCTTGCTGGATTGGTTGGCTGCGTACGATCTCGTGGGATTGCAAACCCAACGCGATGTCTCTGCACTGATCGAGGTTTGCCGCGCCACTTTCGGCGGACAGTTGTTGTCAGACGGGAGAATCCGCTGCAAAGGTCAGGATATCTGGGCTGCCAGCTTTCCAATTGGGATAGATGCAAAGACGTTCCGGCAGACAGCCGAGACGCAGGAAATGACGTCACCCCGGATTGACCCTGGCCAGAAACTTCTGATCGGCGTGGACCGATTGGATTATTCAAAAGGACTGCCTCACAAGTTCCGTGGATTTCAGCGCTTTCTGGAAGATCAGGATTCCGAAAGTGAGCGCCTTACACTGTTGCAAATCGCATCGCCGACGCGCGAAAATGTGGAAGCATACCAGGATATCCGGCGCCAGCTTGAGCAGTTATCCGGTGAGGTCAATGGAGAGTTTGCCGAGCTTGGATACATGCCTATCCAGTACATCCATCGCGCTGTGCCCCGCGACTATCTGGCAGGCCTCTATCGACGGGCTGCGATTGGTCTCGTCACACCACTGATCGATGGAATGAATCTGGTGGCGAAAGAATACGTGACTGCGCAGGATTCCAGTGATCCCGGTGTACTGATACTCTCGGAATCTGCGGGGGCGGCAGAGCAGCTGGGCATTGGCGCCCTGACGGTCAATCCCTTCGATCCGTCCTCTATTGCTGGCGCGATACGCAAAGCCGTCGCCATGCCCCTAACCGAACGAATTGAACGCCATCAGGCCATGTGGGATGAAATTTCTCTGCACGACGTCTATTGGTGGACTGAAACCTTCCTGAATCGGCTAGACAAAAATGCAAGTTCCCGCAGGAAAAGGAGCAGGTCCATTGCGGACCTGGAGACAATGTTGCGAGGTTAATGCGTCATCACGAGTCCCGGGACTCTTCATCAACCAATGTATTTTCAGTCACGACGGGACCGATTTCCGGTTCGGGGCCCAGTTCAACTGAATCGTCCTCACCCTTGAAGTGACTCACCGGCGCTTCCTGTATTGGCTCGAACGGGCCGTTCCCGGGCAGCATCTGCTCGCGCCGTCTCTCGGCAGCTTGCTGGATCTCGCCAGCTTCTTTGGCGGTGGATCGCGGATAGCCCAGATGATCTAAAGTCTTGCGTGTCATCAATTGTCTCCTCAAAGACAATCAACCCATACCAATCATATTGGTTGCACAGGCGGGAACCGACAGCATCGCCAAAGGCCTGCAACACCTGCCATCACCCTCAGCATTCAAAAAATTGGCGTCACTAATTATCACCCCTTATCGAACATTAAGACAGTCACGCGTTGACTGTTTGCTTGCCGAAGCCAAGCAAACTTCCGGGTGACCAGGGCAACAATCGTCCACGAGTACAGAGAGCAGCTGATTTACACTTTCAATCTCCGCAGTGTAGATCATGCGACGGGCGTCGCCTCGACACTGATCGGCCCCGATTAACGAACCGGAGTGCTTCGCTCGCATGACGTGCCATTTGAATGAACCAGGGCGGGAACGCGATTTCATGCTTGCACGCCGATTACAAATTACTGCCATGCCATGGTACCAGACTATCGTGTGCGCATCATCGGAAACGTCCACTTTGCACCTGTCAGGAGCGATACATGCAGCTTTCACGTATATCTGGGGCCCTGGCAGCCCCGGACGATTTCGATGCAGTCTTCGCGATCTATGAAAGCGCCCTTCCCGCAGCTGAGCGCAAAACCAGGGCCGAGCTTGCCACACTGTTGGAGCGAAATGACTACGCAGTGATCGCGGCTAGGCGAGGCAAGCAGGTGGTCGGCTTTTCGGTAATCTTTCTCCCTGATCAGAACACCTTCTCGCTTCTCGAATATCTCGCGACACGACAAGGGTGCCGAGGACAGGGCATCGGACAAGCGCTGTTCGAACATGCTCTGGAATTATCGCATGGTCGCCCCTTGTTGATCGAAGTCGAGGCCGAATGTGGCCCAGAGGCGGAACGCAGACTGCAACGCAGGCGGAAACGCTACTATGAGAGACTCGGGTGCCTTACGTTCGAATCGGTTTCCTACAAGATGCCTCAACTAAACTCCGAGTCACCGCCCGCACTTGATCTGATGTACCATCCGAACGGAATGGACACATCAATCAGCAAGGACGTGATGCGGACTTGGATAACGCGTATATATTCAGGCGTTTACAATCGCCAAATTGGCGAACCAACCATCGAAGCGATGCTGCAAGACTGGCCAGCAAACCAAGGCTAGCCCCAACATGGTGAGTTGTAAGCTGATTGGCACAACATCAACTCACCCCACGCCTCATGTCATGAAGTTCATTCACGAAAAGCAGGATGAATTGGCGTTGCGCCCGACTTTCCCGGTTAATCAGCTGGGTCAGGATCGTCGACTGCCGTATCAGTTACGATCTTCCACTCGCCGTTCACTTTCCGCCAGACGGTTACATAATCACCCGTCGTATCGGGATCGCCATCGACGACGAAACTTCCCCAAGTGATTCCCAAATCACCACTCGCCGCACCCATAGCGCCTTCAGGCTGCCAATGAACGGGCGACGGAACCATGTCCAACTGTCGCTCGGCCATGATAGCCGCCTGGCCTGTCAGAAACCCCTCACCTGCTTCGATCATGAAACCTTTTTCAAAATCCACAAACTTCAGAGACGCTGCTTCATAGCCATGCGCGAGATTGTAGGCTTCATAAGCGCGATCAACTGCCATCAATTCTGCCTCGATTTGCGGGGCTGTTGCGTGCACGTCCGACGTCGGCAGGCTGGTGCACCCTGTTGTGCCGATGGCAAGGCCGAACATGGCAACGCCGCACACCGTATTGACTGTTTGGTTCATGAAAATCTCCTGAGGTGAAGCACGGAATGTATCTGCAACCAAAGCGCACAGGCACTGCGTATTGCGCTAGGATCGGTGCATCATGAGCACCAGGTCACCGACAGATTGCATCACCCCTGAACTGACGGAGATGCTAACCTGACGTCAGTAGGAGAGACAAAAATGCACATCCGCTTACTGATTTTATTCGTTCTTGCTTACGCTGCGGCGCACCCGGCCCCCGCCTCCGGAGACAGCCTCAGCAGTCATACTGGCGTTAAAACCGTCAATCTGGACCTGTCGGAAGGAACATGGATGAGCCTGGACGTCAGTCCAGACGGGAAGTTCATTTCGTTCGACCTCCTGAACGATATTTACGTTATGCCAGCGTCGGGAGGTAAGGCCGTCGCGATCCATCAAGGCTCCGTGGCGCAACGTAGTCCGCAGTTCAGTGCAGATGGACAATTTCTGACTTATCTGAGCGACGAAAGTGGTGCCGACAATGTCTGGGTATCGCGTGTCGATGGCAGTGAAGCCCGCCAGATCACGCAGGAATCGCACGCCATGATAGCTGGTCCGGCTTGGGCCGCTGACGGGAATTCCATTGCAGCAGTGAAAACCTATTCGGACATATTTCGTGTCCGAAACTCTGAAATACACCTCTACAGCCTCGATGGCACGTCCGATGAGATCATCGTTTCTCCCCCGCAGAGTGGCAAGGATGTTCAGGAGCCACGTTTTTCGCCCGATGGCCGGTATCTTTATTATACGGAACGTATTGGCGGTGATCACTATGTCTACATGAATACCGGCCTGAAGAACTTCGCGATCAACAAGCTGGATCTGGAGACGGGGAAAAAGCGTCGTGCCATTTCCGGCTTCGGTGGTGCATCGACTCCGCAAGTCTCTCCCGATGGCAATTCAGTGGCTTTCATTCGCCGTCTGGGCGCAAAGACCGTGCTGTTCGTCAAAGACCTGGAAACCGGGTACGAACAGCCAATCTATGACGAACTCGGGCGAGACCTGCACGGAGATTACCTGCCACAGGAACACTACTATCCATCTTTCGACTGGTTTCCGGACAACCGAACAATTGCGATCTGGGCAAAGGGAAAGATTGTTCGCATTGATACGCACTCTGCCTCTGCGGAAGAAATTCCTTTCAGCCTGACCTCGCGGCACGAGCTTCAGCCAGCCATTCGCGTGAAACAGGACCTTGCACCTGAACAAGTCACCATCCGCACGCTGCGGCAGCTGGCACCTCAGCCGAACGGACAGACCATGCTGTTCCGCGCGGTCGGCAAGCTATGGAAAATCAAGATGGACGCGCCAGCCAGACCGGCGCGCCTCACCACCTCCGATGCAGCCGAATCCGACCCTGCCTGGTCTCCGGACGGACAGAAGATTGTCTATACGAATTGGACGGATCAGACCGGCAGTCGGTTGGTCATCCGCAATGCGGCTACGGGAGAGGAAAGGACTATCGTTGAAAGTCGCGGCGTGATCCGAGAACCACGGTTTTCCAACTCTGGAGACTTGATCGCGTATCGCATCATGGAGCCGGATCCGTCGTTCAATGCGGCCGGTCCGGAAACAGGCATCTATATCGTAGATGCGTCCGGAGGAACTTTCAGGTTCCTTTCACCGTCTTCCGGCTTGATCGGCTTCTCCGCCGATGACAGCCGCTTACTCCTGTTCGCCGAACCCGCCTTCTACGACCGACGAGCCTCCGTTCTGATGAGCGTCAACCTGAACGGCGGCGATCCCCAAGAGCACGCCATCGCTGAGACCGCGGACATACGCAATCTCAGCCTCAGCCCCGATCAGGCCTGGCTGGGCTTCAAGTACCACAATCGCCCCTACGTCATGCCGTTCGACATCCGCGACGAGCCCATTGTTCTGTCGATGGAAGACAACTCCTCAGCCCGTCTCCTCAGCGAGACTGGTGGATATGAGATGAGCTGGTCTGCGGACGCATCCAGACTTTATTGGACCATGGGAGCGGAAATCCTGTCGGTTGACCCTGCCACCCAGTCAGCTGCGATCCAGTCTACACCCATACAAATGGAGATGCAGACCGACATACCTGAAGGCATTATTGCCTTTGTAGGTGGCAAGATCATTCCGATTGAGGGCGAAGTCATCGAGAACGGCACCGTCATTGTTGAAGGCAATCGCATTACGGCCGTTGGCCCGCGTAGCAAGGTCAAGATACCCCGGAACGCGACCCGGATAGACATCAAGGGCAAGACACTGATGCCGGGCCTGTTTGATGCCCACGGCCATATTGAATGCTGTTTCCGCTCTGGCACCATGCCGCAACAGCACCCTACTCGGCTCGCAGCGCTTGCTTATGGCATTACTACGAATTTTGACCCCTACTCCAATGATCTCATGTCATATGAGAGTGGTGAGATGACGCTTACTGGTGACCTCGTAGGGCCGCGCTGGTTGAAGTCGGGCCAGGTAGTGCATGGCCTCGAAGGTCGTACGGACGGAGTTTATCATCCGCTTGCTTCGATCGAGGATGCACGCAATGTCCTCCAACGACGTACTGCGCTTGGGCCATCGATCCTCAAAAGCTACAAACTATCAACTCGGGCGCAACGTCAGCGGTTGCTTCAAGCCGCTCGTGAATACGGATACATGGTTGATGGGGAGGGTGCCGGTCAGTTCTATACCAATATTGGTATGATTATCGACGGGCACACAAATCTCGAACACAACCTCCCCGTGGCCACTTATTACGAGGATCTTCAAAAGCTCATTGCCGCTTCTGATGTGTCGATGACACCAACCTTGATCGTGACTTTCGGGGAGTTGTTTGGCGAGAATTTCATCTATGAGAATGAAGATCCCTGGAAGGAGGACAAGGTCAGGACTTTCATTCCGGATGTGAACAATGCCTATAATCCGATTGCAGGCCCAGGTGGCGCCCCATTGCACGTGCGCTGCATGCATTCGATTCACGTTTCCGATGAAATCTATGATATCGGCTTCCGGTCCGTCGGCAGATCACTCACCAAACTTGCCGAAGCTGGCGCTACTGTAAATGTCGGTTCGCACGGGCAAGCATCGGGCATCGCCATGCATTGGGAAATGTTGCTGTTTGCTGAAAGCGGCATGGCCCCGCTGGATATATTGCGTGCTGCAACATTAAACGGCGCGAAGACCTATGGACTTGATCACCAGCTCGGCTCCATCAAAGCTGGTAAACTGGCCGACATCATCATCCTGGACAAGGATCCTACCGTCGACATCCGCAATGCGAACAGCGTCCGCTACACGATGGTCAATGGGCGCCTTTATGATGCGCACACAATGAATGAGATCGGCAACTATGACCGTCCCCGGAAGGAATTCTACTGGGAGACTCAACCCACAAACGGAATCGACTGGAAATGGACATGGTCAGGAGACTAGACATGAAATATTCAGCGCTGATCGTAGCAAGTCTCGCACTTATGGCATGCTCCAATAATACCGAAACAAGCGTCAGACCGGACATGGCAACAGTTCAGGCAGCCAGCTTCTTCATGGGCGAAACGGTTGATTATGGGTATGGAGAGATCGACGGCCCACGTCATGAAGTCAGCATTGAGAGTCCGTTTGCTTTCTCTGTCACCGAAGTGACCGTTGGCGACTTTCGATCATTCGTTGAGGATTCCGGCTACGTGTCGGAAGGCATCTGCAATATCTATACAGACAACCAGTCCTGGCACATTGCGCCTGATAGGAATTGGGAACACCCCGGATTTGCGCAAGACGACGATCACCCCGTGGTCTGCGTCAGTTGGGACGACACGCAAGCTTACACAGCTTGGCTGAGCGAAAAGACGGGTGAGGCCTTTCGGCTGCCTTCGGAGGCCGAATGGGAATACGTGGCTTCAACCGGCGGCATCGAAGGTGATGATGGACATGTCGGTCATGACGAAGCCAATATTGGCCTTGTCGATTGCTGTGGCGGCGTCGTGGAAGGACGCGATCAGTGGATGGAAACCGCGCCCGTCGCCAGCTTCCCGGCAGACCGGTTCGGCATCCACGACATGCGTGGCAATGTGTGGGAGTGGCAAGCAGACTGCCATCAGGAAACCTATGACGGTGCGCCGCTGGATGGCTCTGCGCGCACGACATGCACAACGCCCGGAAAACACGTAATACGCGGCGGCTCTTATGGTGATGCTGGCGACTACTTGTCCCCGCGCTACCGACTACCAGGTCCAAAATCGCAAGGCTATTTCACAGTCGGATTTCGCGTTGCACAGGATGTTGACCAAGCGAGCTAGCAGGTGCGGTTTTCGCACCACACTCTTCCCAAATCGCATCTGTCCGCCATTCAGTTGCATAAGTAATCTATTTTCAAAGCCAACAATCGAGGATCACCATGCGCATCAAGAGAGACAATTTCCGTGGCCTGCGCGCGATTGGTGCTGCAATCTCCGTTCTCACCTTGGCGGCCTGCGCCACGAGTGCGCTAAACGCTTCCGCAGAACCTGACGGCCAAAGTACCCTTCCACCCTTGATCAATGATGGCTTCGAGGGAGAAAGTGCTCTGAAGTTTGATTGGCCTATGCTGGAGATCGGTACTGGGCAGTATGAAGATGGGCCGACGGGCCTGACCGTTCTGAAATTTGGCAAGAAGGTAAACGCCGCCGTGGATGCGCGCGGAGGTGGTCCGGGCACTGTGAATGCAGAGTATCTCAAACTTGGCTATACGCAGCCTGAACTGGATGCGATCGTTCTGTCCGGTGGTTCTTGGTACGGCTTGGAGGCCGCCACGGCAGTAAACACCGCACTATTGGATGATGGCTATCGGGGCGGCCATTGGAACAATGTCGGCCTTGTTGTTGGATCAATCATTTATGATTTTGGAGGGCGCCGCTTAAACGAAATCTATCCGGACAAACGCCTCGCGCAACTTGCCTTGCGCGCTGCAAAGCCGGGGGTGTTTCCGAACGGCGCGTTTGGCGCAGGGCGTTCGGCAATGAATGGCGGGATATTCGGGTGCAACGCACGATCCGGACAAGGCAGCGCCTTTCGGCAGGTCGGCGACGTAAAGATTGCCGTCTTCACCGTCGTCAACGCTTTGGGTGCCGTTACCGACCGGGATGGCAATGTCGTCGCCTGCCATAAAGGGACAAACTGGCCCGAAACCCTGAAAGCTTCCGACCTCATGGGGGCCGCACCTGCCAGTCTGCAGCCGGACTGGAATGGCGATAAGGACACTCAGGAATTTGAGCGGAAGAACACGACGATCAGTGTCGTTGTCACCAATCGCACGATGTCCCCTGCAGAGCTTCAACGCCTCGCTGTTCAAGTTCACACATCCATGGCGCGTGGCATTCAACCCTTTGCAAGTGAATTCGATGGCGATGTCCTGTACGCTGTTTCAACCAATGAAGTTGAAGCTGGGCCGGGCGTGAACCTGCCCAGCATGGAAATCGGCGTGGCCGCATCTGAACTTATGTGGGATGCCATTCTGGCTGCTGTTCCACCCCAACAGGTCACTCAGCCCAAGGCTGACCCCGACCTGGTCATTCCATCTTCGACACTCCGGGAATATGTCGGCACATACAAATTCAGCGATTTCGCATCGCTCACAGTACGTTTGGAAGACGGAAACCTGGTGGCGGAGGCTAGCGGAGAGCGCGACGTGTTTCAGATTACCAAAGCTGGACCACGAAGACTGCTAGCTGCAATGCAGGATGTTTTCACTGTAGACCGCGGCCGCTACCCATTCAGCGTCAAATTCACCGGCGACACCGTGATCGTGAACCCCGGGCGATGGCAACAGATCGGACACCGTGTCAGACACGAGTAGGCCCAACTTCATTCTATCTATCAGGAATTCAGATGACCAAGTATTCTGCCTTTGACTGGGCCGACGCCCTTTCGCTCGCCTCCGATCTGACCGAGGATGAACGCTCGGTGCAACGAACCGCGCACGACTTCGCTGAGAAGCGCCTCCTGCCGGGTATTGTCGAGGCCAATCGCAACGCACAATTCGACCGAGAAATCCTGAGGGACATGGGGTCTCTGGGCCTGCTCGGTCCGACATTGCCTGAAGAGTATGGTGGAGCCGGAGTAAGTCACGTCGCCTACGGATTGGTTTCTCACGAAGTAGAGGCCGTAGACTCCGGCTATCGGTCCGCTCTCAGCGTACAGTCGTCTTTGGTGATACATCCCATTCACGCTTATGGGACCGAAGAACAACGCCAGCGCTGGTTGCCGGGGCTTGTGTCGGGCGAATTGGTCGGGTGTTTTGGGCTCACAGAACCCGACCACGGTTCCGACCCTGACAATATGTCATCTCGCGCCGTTGCTGTAGAGGGTGGGTATCGCCTGAACGGTGCGAAGATGTGGATCACGAACAGCCCTATTGCTGACGTGCTCGTCGTATGGGCGAAGCTGGATGGCACGATCCGCGGTTTTGTGCTCGAGCGTGGTATGGAGGGCCTTTCCACTCCGGAGATCCAGGGAAAGCTCGCCCTGCGCGCATCAATCACGGGCGAAATCGTCATGGACGACGTGTTCGTGCCGCATGACCATTTGCTCCCCAATGCACAAGGTTTGTCTGGTCCATTCGGATGTCTCAACAAGGCCCGGTTCGGAATTGCTTGGGGAGCACTTGGCGCCGCGCGTAGCTGCTGGATGTCTTCGCGCTCATACACAATGGATCGGAACCAGTTCGGGCGACCACTAGCGGCGAACCAGCTCATTCAAAAGAAACTGGCCGAGATGCAAACGGAAATCTCGATAGGACTCCAAGCATGCCTAAAGGTCGGGCGACTGTTCGAAACCAACTCTGCCAAGCCCGAAATGATTTCCTTGATCAAACGAAACAGTACCGGAAAAGCCCTTGATATCGCGCGGGCAGCACGCGACATGCATGGGGGCAACGGCGTATCGGACGAATTCCATGTGATGCGCCACATGTGCAACCTCGAAGCGGTCAACACGTACGAGGGCACCCACGACGTTCATGCATTGATCCTTGGCCGGGCACAAACCGGAATTGCGGCGTTCAATTGATATGGCGTACGCACTTGACGGTTTGCGAGTTCTGGACCTGAGCAGAGTTCTTGCCGGGCCATGGGCGACCCAGCTCCTGGGAGACCTGGGAGCTGAAATCATCAAGATCGAGCATCCAGTCCGTGGGGATGACACACGAAGCTGGGGGCCGCCTTTTCAATTCGGTGAGGATGGCGATACCCGTGAAGCCTCATACTTTTTAAGTGCCAATCGCAACAAGAAATCGGTCTGTGTCGACGTTTCGACGGAGGCCGGCCAGAGTGTAATTCGTGAGCTGTCGGCTTCAAGCGACGTCCTCGTCGAAAACTTCAAGACGGGTACGTTGGAAAAGTACGGATTGGATGCCGCCTCTCTCAGACTTATCAACCCCCGTCTTATCTATTGTTCCATAACAGGCTTTGGCCACACGGGCCCCTATGCCGACCAGCCAGGATACGACCTGTTGATTCAGGCAATGGGCGGTCTGATGAGCGTCACGGGCGTTCCAGATGATGAGCCGGGAGGCGGACCGCTGAAGGTCGGTGTCGCATTGGTCGATATCGTGACTGGTCTTTATGCAGCCAATGCCATTCAGGCGGCACTTCTGCATCGGGAGCGGACTGGCCAAGGGCAGATTATCGATATCTCGCTGCTTGATTGCCTCGTCGCCGCAATGGCCAATCAGTCACAGGGGTTTCTCTCAACAGGAGAAAATCCGGAACGGATGGGTAATGCTCATCCAAGTATTGTACCCTATGACGTGTTCAGTACCCTCGACGGACACATTGTCCTGGCGGTCGGAAACGATGTTCAGTTTATCGACCTTTGCGAACGAATTGGATGTGCCGAATTGCTCCGCGACCATCGATTCGCAACCAATGGTGCACGCGTGGCCAACCGGATATCCCTGACCTCCCTATTGACTGAAAAGTTGCGAACGCGGTCAACCGAACACTGGATGAACCTGCTACAGAACAGCAAAGTTCCAGCAGGACCTGTCAACAGAATGTCTGATGTGTTTGAAAACGCTCAAGTTCGGGCGCGGGGCTCACGCATCACCCTGCCACACCCTACCCTCGGAACCGTGCCCGGAATCGCTTGCCCAATCCGGCTCAGCCACACACCCGTAACATATAGATCTGCTGCACCGACCCTTGGACAAGACACGCTCAACGTGTTGACCACTGTGCTTGGTTATTCTCCGGATACAGTTGAACGACTGCGTTCGGAAGGCCAGGTCGGTGCTCGAACGGCGGTTGTCACACCCCGCTGACAGGCGAAGCAATGCTCGTTTGAGGCGATCTCAGTTTTGCAACGCCTCCGAGCATTCAAAACTGGTCTCTGTCCCAGCCAAGCCACCAGAGGTGCGTATTCCGCACCATGCAATTCACTTTTAGCATCTGCACAAATTTTTGTTTGTCCGTCTTACTCGAAGGCAATGTAGCAAAAGCGAGCGGGAGAACACATGAAACGTAAATATCTTTGGACATCGGGGAGCGCTATTATTGCGCTGATGCATGCGGCGAGCGCGCATGCTCAAACAGCTGACGCTCCGGCCGATGATGCAGAACTGGTGCAGTCTGCCATTATGGTAACAGCCCAGAAACGGGAACAACGTCTGATCGACGTTCCAATGGCCATCGAGTCCATCTCTGGGGATGAACTGGCAAAATTGGGCGTAGCAAGCGTGCAGGACTTGTCCTTTAGCGTACCTGGATTGACCATGCGGGAAGATGGTCCGGGCAGCTACACAATATTCATCCGTGGACTGGCGAACCAGTCAGGATCTGGCGCCCTCGTCGGCATGTACATGGACGAGGCACCTCTTTCACTCAGCGGCTATGACCAACTCAGCCCTGTGGCCCTCGATCTTGAACGTGTGGAAGTCCTCAAGGGGCCTCAAGGCACACTCTACGGCCAAGGGGCCGCTGGGGGTGTCATTCGCTACATCACGGCCGATCCTGTGCTCGATCAGGTCGAAGGCAAGGTCAAAGGTGAACTCTACACCGTCTCTGAAGGTGAGATCGGCCAAAAGGGCGAATTCATCATCAACACACCGATCATCGAAGACAAACTCGCTGTCCGTCTGGCAGTAGGGGTCGAAAATGGCGGTGGCTGGATCGACCAACCAGAGGCAGGCATTGAGGATGGCAATGGCACCGAACTCCTGAACGCTCGCGGTAAAATCCTCTGGGTACCTACGGAAAACTTTTCGGCCAAGGCGATGGTCCAGATCCAGCGCGCAGAAACTGAACTCGGCATGGGGTATGAAGAATCTGATCGTACGGTCGATGTGGGCCCTGACCGCAGCAAGGTGATGATTCCGAAGAAATTCGACTTCAACATTTACAATCTGGAACTGTCCTATGATTTCGGCTTTGCGGAACTGACCTCCTCAACTACGCAGATCGACCATGACCACCAGTACCCGTTCTCCTATATCGCGCGCGAAGGAAATTACTCGTACGGATTTGTTGAAGGGAATGATGATCGCTTTGTAGAAGCTGAACAGTTTTCTCAGGAAGTTCGGCTTTCGGATGCATCAGACCACTACGCCTGGACGGTCGGCGCATACTATAGCGACGGCGAACGCTCCCTGACTGCGGACTATGAATACGCATACGCACCTGGTGGCGACCTGTATCAAGGTGGCGGCGTTCTGTATGACGATCTGTTCTACTATTCCGCTTCGTCGTCCGAATCATACTCTCTGTTTGCGGACGGCTCATTCGATGTAACGGAAAAGCTGACCCTCGGCGCCGGCATGCGCTATTTCCACGATGAGCAGACCAGCCTGATTGAATATGCACCCGGCACGGGCACGGAACTGGCAGATACATTCCAGTCGTTGGACCCACGTGCCTACATGACCTACCAGTATGATGAAGACGCGACGATCTATGCGAGTGCAGGATCGGGATTCAGAAGCGGCGGCTTCAACTCCGCGCCATTCGATCCGTATGAGCCAGAAAACATTCTTACATATGAAATCGGCACGAAAGGAAATACTCGCAACTTCCAGTATGATGTTGCGGCCTTCTTCACCGAGTACAAGGATATGGTTCGCCGTCGGTTGACCGAGGTGAATGGAGCGTTCCTCGGAGAATCCAGCAATATCGGCAAGGTGGAAGTGAAAGGCATCGAGGCCGGCCTTGCATATCAACCCATGTCCGGTCTCACCCTTTCGGTCAACGCCTCATATCTCGACAGCGAGATCGTGGAAACAGCGGATACCGACCAGGTGAACCAGGTTGGTGATCCAACCGACTACACTCCGGAATTGAGCTATACACTGGGCGTCAATTATGACTTCGACCTGACGCCTGACAATCCGGCATTCGTCAGGGTCGATTTCAACCATAGGGACAAAGTCACCTATATCGACCGGTCAAGCTTCGTGGCCTCCGCGCTTCCGCAAAGTTCAGACGCCCTGAACCTGCTAAACGCGCGCGCAGGTGTCGGCGTCGGCAACTTCGATCTCGAGATTTTCGCCACAAATCTCACCGACGAAAACAAATCCATTGACCCCTACCAGGGCTGGGCCAACGCAAACCGCACGCGTCCCCGTGTTGTCGGCGTCAGCGCTGCGTATAATTTCTAGAGGCAATGGAAATGAGATGATCTGGAAACTCTGGTAGACTCCCGATCATCTCACCTCCACCCCGTAACTGGCCCGATCTCCTATGGAGGTCGGGCCTTTTTGATTGCGCATGAAGGAATGCGACCAAGTTACAAAAAAATGTGTGCCGACGGATTGCCGGCACACAATTCTGGCGAATAGGGGTGTAGAGGAGTCTTTCGCAGGCCTCAGCCCGGCAAACACATATCAACCTCATTGCGATATACGCGACCCGCGTCTTCTTCTCTGTAATCTTCAGCATTGCCGGACACTTCGCCGCCACAGATCAGGATAACGCTTTCGCCAGATGCACGGGCACCAAAGGGTGAATTGTCCTGCAAGGTGGTCTCGCGGCTTATGATCCTGGCCGTGTCCTCAGTGTAGAGGCCATCATCCTGATTACCCTTGATCAAGCTGTTTTCTACTCTTGCAGACGACGCGCCATAAGCAGCGACCGCTGCAGATTCGCTGGCGATAATTTCACTGTCTATCAGGTCTATCGCTGCAGTCTCCTCAAGCCAGACGCCGAGATGGGACTTGTTGATAGTCAAATTGCGCGCAACTATCCGACCTGCTTCGCGACCCGTCAGCGCCATCTTGGCAACGCCTTCGATTACAACCCCGTCCAAGCTCACATCACTGTTGATGGTGAAAATACCATGCCCATCATATGTATCATCTTCAGCGACTGCATAGTGGAATCCAGAAATGGTCAGGCCTGAGATCTGAACAGTTGAGTCCTCAATTACGATCGCGCTCAAGGGAAAACCTGCGCTGCCAACGAGCCTTGCCCCTTGCTCCGCCTCAATGCTCAGCTTTCGATCCCGAACGACCACCGCTCCGCGTACATGGAGATCCTGAAACGGAACATCCCGGTAGGATGTCGGCGTGTATGTCCCGGTCTTAATCAGAATTCGACGATCTGAGGTGGATTGATCAATGGCCTCCTGCAGCCCAACCAAACCGAAGTAATCGCAACTATCGACAGGATCCCTCTGTGAACAGACTTGTACGGCAGTGGTTTCGTCATCCTTGAACTGGCCAGTCGTCGCGCAGGCGATCACCGCAAGCACAGCCGGAAACGAAACAGTCTTAAGAAGTCGAGCGAGCATTAGAGTGCCTCCTGCTGGAAAGGTGCCTTGGGACTGGCGGACAAATCCCTGTCAAGACGCATCAATCGACTGAGGACGGGTCTCAACACAATCAGGAGTACTGCCGCCGACCCTACGATCGCGGCGTGCATCAGCCAAAATTCGGAGGCCGACATCACTTCATAAAAGCGGGCGAGCCAACCGCTGAACAGTCCACCGACAAATATGGCCAGATAGTAGGATCCCACCATCATGGAGTTCACCGAATCCGGAGCAGCGCGAGACGTCAGCGCCAGCGCAATTGGTCCAACATACAAAAACCCGACGGCGCAGACAAAATGGAAGATAATGGGCCAGATTAAAGCGACGGAACCCCCGGCAGATAACACGCCTCCCAACCCGAGCAGTGCGAACGCAATTGCGAACACAGCGCAGCCAAGGGCAAGCTTGATCAGATCTCCTGGCTCTGCATTCCGACGAGACTGGTGGCGCCAATACCACAGCACCAGAGGCGCAAGCAGGAGAACCGCCAACGAGTCGAGAGATTGGAACCATGTCACCGGAACCTCCATTCCAAAGACGGTACGATCCACATCTGATCTCAACCATAATGGATAGGCGTTCCAAACTTGCGATTGCGCCGTCCAATACAAGGAAGTGAGGCCCAGCATCACAAGGATTGCCAGAATAACAACGCCGTCGCCCTTTTCCAGCTTCGGACGATCCTTACTCTCCACAACCGTATCCAACGGCAGATAGTTTCGGCCGGACAGGTAAACAGCGAGGCCAATCAACATGCCTATTCCGGCGGCGCCGAAACCATAATGCCATCCATACACCTCGCCCAGCGTGCCGCATATCAAGGGTGCGATAAAGGCACCGACATTTATGCTGAAAACATAGATGGAATAGCCGGAATCCCTTCTCTGGTCAGACTTCTTGTAGAGACCGCCAACCTGAGCCGCGAGATTTCCCTTCAGGAGCCCCGATCCGAGTATCAGGGCGGCCAATGCCAAGAGAAAACTTGCCTCAAACGCCATGAGGAAATGGCCAACGGCCATGAACAAGGCCCCGGCAAGAACGGCCTTTGTCCGGCCCAGAAGCCGGTCTCCAATCAGCCCGCCAAGAACAGGTGCAAAATAGACGAGGCCCACATAAGCCCCAAATACCTGGGATGCCAATGCTTGTATGCTCAGTGGCCCAAATACCGCCTCAAACAAGCTCCGAAAGGGCTCGAATGCCGCGACATTCCCGGAATTCTCCGGCAGGAACAGGTATGTCGCCATATACAGGATCAACAATGCCTGCATGCCATAGAAGGAAAACCGCTCCCACGCCTCAGTGAACACGATATAGGCCAGCCCCCTGGGGTGACCGAAGAACACCGCATCGTCTGCGCCTGTGGCATTCACGTCCGCCACATCCGAAGCTCCGGAGGTTTTTGGTAGATCACTCATCAAAATGGTCTTTCATTGGATAACTGTGACAAAGCGCTCAGTGCTCGCCCCAGGCGGGCTTCCAGTTGATATGTTTGGGCACATCATTGACTTCCCAGTAGAACGGTCGCCGTGGACGATCATGATTTCCAATTTCGTTCATGGTCACAGAATCATAGAGACGACCATTCACCATTGTTCGCGAGACCGTTTCGGTATTCCGGATATCCGTCAGCGGATTTTCATCAAGAACGATAATGTCGGCGAGCTTTCCGGCCTTGATTGAACCGATTTGCTCCTCAAGTCCCAACGTCGTGGCGCCGTTGATCGTAGCAGCCTTGAGAACATCAAGATTGCTCATCCCGCCCTCTGAAAGCAATTGAAGTTCCCAATGCATGGCGAGCCCGTAGACTTGGCCATGCGATCCGGCATTCACCCGGCCACCGGCATCGTTCAAAGCCTTCATGGAACGCGCAGCCGCGCGGAACCCCAAGTCCCAAATCTCGTCCGCTGCCTGTATATTTGTCATGCCGCGAACATACGGAGGCGCCCCGACCGGGACTGCCAATGGGCTGTAAGAACTCGTCGTCGTCTGAACATAGGCATCCACCCGCGGGTCTTCCCAAAGTCGAGACGAATTGTAGAGATAGTTTTCTCCCATCAACTCCCCGAAGAGCACGATCAGGGTGGGTGTGTGCGCCACATCAGATTTCGCCATCAACTGGATGAAATCATCATAGAGCGTCTCAACCGGGACATTGTGTTGAAGGTTCAGATTGCCGTCCAGAACGGCCGTAATGCCATTGAAAAAGTGGCTCTCTCCCTCAACGTCCACCATGATGCCTTTTTCGCGTCCTGCCTTTACCAGCATTTGTCGTTGCTTGCGCTGGATCTGTCGGTAGCTTTTGATTATTGTCCCCCCCAATGCGTTCTTACGGTCCATAACCGCTACGGCATCTGCATAGGTCTCGATCGGGACATAGACCGGGTCATATTTACGCTTGCGGCCGAAAATAACACTCCCGACCGCAATGGTGCGGGGGCCCACCATCGCACCAGTCTGGGTCATCTCGGTAACTCCGTAGGTCGGCAGCTCCGATGTATAGGGATCGTAGTTCGTGGTAATTCCGAAGGAGAGTGCTGCGTAGCGAGATGCTTGCTGCTGCGGCAACAGCCCTGCCGACGCATAGTAACATCCATCCAGATGTCCATGCATGTCCACAAGGCCGGGCATCAAGGTTTTTCCGGTCGCATCAATCACATGTGCATCGTTGGGAACACCGACGTCGGCGGTAGGTCCGACCGCAACGATCCGATTTCCATCCACCACAAGTGTGCCATGCTCGATGATACCGCCCTGATCCAGAGTAATAATCCGACCACCCACGAAAGCGGTCTTGCCGATGGGGCGGTCCACAGGAACGCGCAAATCCACCCTGGCAAACAGAGTGGGATCGGCGCCATCCGCGTTCACCGAGGCTCGGTACACATCAGGACCAAACGCCCAAAGTACGCTTTCTGAGTCCTGAGCCCAGATCAGTTCATACCCTCCCGCATCTGTCAGTCGCGTGCCGCTATCAGCATCGAACACACCGCCCTCTACGGCGGGGTCAAAGGATGCCACGTAATACGTTTGATAGTGACGATAAGCGATCCAGTTCAGATCCGGGCTAAGCTTCAACTCACTCGTGTCTGAATCCTTTGTTCGCACGTGCACTTCATGGTCATCCCCATTGATCGACACGCTTTCGAGTGTCGTAACGAGCGTCTCGTCGATATAAGCCTCTGTCGTGAAGTACACACGCTCTCCATCGGGAGAGAATCTCGGATTGCCACCGACGACGCCCAATGGGGTTGCTTCGCCTCCCTCGGCAGGAATCCAGTAAATCCCAGGGTCCGCCAAGTGACCGCCGAGACAATCGTCGCCCGATGCAATCTGGAACATGATCACCGATCCGTCCGGCGAAAATGAAGGTTCACGCACAATGCCGGTAGACTTGAACAGTGTGGACACTTTTCCATTGTCGGATTTCACCTTCAGGGTCCCGCCCAATACGTCATCCCACTCGATGAACGCGATGGTTCGACCATCGGGTGAAAAGGCTGGCTCCGATTGCGAAGCTTCCGTCGTCGATAAGTGTTCCGGCGTGTTGTTGGAAATATCCTGTCGCCATATGCGTCCGAGCGCGCTGAACGCAAGCATCTGCTCGTCCGGCGAAAGGGCCAGTCGCGAAATCGCCTTTACACGTAACGTATCCGGATCGAGGTCTTGTGTGAATCGCGCCGGCTCGATCAAACGATGCCTAGCCGTCAGGGAGAATGGAATCTCATTCGCGCGCCCACTGTCCATATCGACGCGCATGATTTTTCCGCCTGCCCATATCGCGATTGCCTTGCCGTCGGGAAACCAGGAAAATCGGGGGTAATATGTGCCCTGCCCCAGAAAATCAGCCTGCCCATCCCGGTCCAATCCATCAAACACCGGTATCTGGGCGCGTGTCGCAAAATCGTACGTGAACAGCATTGTTTGATCTTTGACCCGGCGGACAAAGGCCATTTTACTGCCGTCAGGCGACATGGACGGAGTCATGGCGCCACCAAAACCGCCCACCACAGTTTTGATCTCGCCGGTTTCAAGACTTTTCCGACGAATGGCAAAATTCTTGTGGTTGGCATCCACATATACAGTGGACGCATGCGGCGGGGTCATTTTCTCGACGAAGTACAGGAACTGACCATCAGGTGAATAGACGGCATCATGCACGTTTTCGCCATTCTCTGGCATCGGGACGATCTGTTCTGCCTCACCCCCACTAGCAGGATAGGTTACCAATTCAGAGGAATGGAGCCGGTTCGCCGTATCGAACATGCGGGCCGCAACAATGGTTCGGCCATCCGCACTCCAGGATGGATCGACCAATGCAAGCGTGCTCTCGGACGAGGCCTGAACGGGGTTGCTGCCGTCTGGGTCCGACGTCCAGATATTATCGGACCCGTCGACATCACTGATGTACGCAATGCGTGCACCATCCGGACTGAATACCGGCGAATGCTGAATGGCAGGCCCGCCATGCACCAAATCAGCGGCACCGCCCGTTGCTGGCATTGAGTAAATGTCTCCCAACACGTCGAACACGATCGTGTCGCCAACCGGACTGACAGCAACACTTATCCAGGTTCCTTCTGTCAGGGAGAGTTCGACCTCCTGATAGGGCTGCCCAGTTTGGGTAATATCCCATTCCTGCGCGTTGGATGTACATCCAGTTGACAAAGCCAGGCCCAACAGTCCGGCAGCTATAGTCGTCACTCTCATGAATGCCTTCTCCCCTCTGTGTTGCAGCGCTCAAGCCAGTAGAATGCGCGTTCGCCGGTCCGGCGGGTAGGCTTTCCTGCAGCTTCGACTTGACCATGTTGCGACCGCATCGGCGAAGGGGCCTACGACGCATGAAGAGGTGCGCCAAGCGCACCACTGGTCGCGCACTTCGCATCTGTCACGTGCTCCGAATTCTTTGCGATACATGAGACTGGCAATTTTTCGCTCTTTGGTACTGGAGGTTTCATGCGTTTTCCGAGAGTCCGGTCCATCCACAAATATGTCAGCCTCAGCTTCCTCGCTTTGTGGGCACTCCAGGCCGCATCTGGCCTGGCAATTAGTTTCCGAGCCGATATCGATGATTTCTTCCTCGGGCAGAAGAGCGTTCAAACCGAAACTGCCGCCCTGGCCAAAACGATCGAGACGCTTCAATCGGAAGGCGACGAAATCTCGTCAATCTGGATATCCGGTGGTCGGGACGGTCAATATGATGTCTATTTGGACCGCGATGGTGAAAGCCGCACAGTGCGAATTGACGGTAGCGGTGCACGCATCCGTGATCGGTCCGACGCCAATCGGTTTTCAGACGGCGCTATCTTCGAAACCCTGACGCAATTTCACAAATCGCTGATGTTGGGCTCAACAGGGTACCTCTTCCTCACAATCTCCGGTCTCCTTCTGATATCAAATATCAGCCTTGGGCTGATGGCTGGATGGTCTCAACGCAAACGCCTTAGAGCGTTTACAAAAGCCTCCTCCGTCCCGGCAGCTGCGGCATTGTCAGGCTGGCATTGGCGCGTGGGAATCTGGGGGGCAATTCCTGCGCTCTGCGTCATCTTGGCGGGCACTGCCCTCACCCAGTCTGATCTGCTGGCAAATGGGCTGAGCGTGGAACAGAAAACCCCTGAAAGTCAGAAGCCCGCTCCAACGCACATCGTGGACTTAGGCACCGCGATGGATGTTGCACTCGGCGAGTATCCCGGATCCTCTCTCGTCGCGATCAATTTGCCCTCCGAAAACCGTCATTGGTACAAGTTTCGCCTGAAGGCACCCGGAGAAATGCCGCGCCTCTATGGTGCAACCCGCGTATTCGTCGGATTGGACGGCACGGTTCTGCTGGACCATGATGCTGCCAACAGCGCTCCGGAAGAGCGTGCAATTGAATCTCTTTACCCACTCCACACCGGACAGATAGGTGGACTGTTCGGGCGACTCATAAATGCCGCCGCCGGCATCTGGTTGTTGTTCATGATCGCTTTGGGCGTGCAACTTTGGTTAGCCCGTCGTCGCGGGCAAGGCGCAACGAAATCGTCACCCGGTGGTGAATAAGTGACACGCTATGAAATCAGGCGCGACGAACACATGGTCCCACTGGAATCAGCGCAAAGCTTGACTTACGAACCCGCCGGAAGGTCAATCCCGCGACAAACACACCATGATAGGGAAACCAGAATGGCCGACCGTAAGGACGACCTGATCAAGACCGGGCAACAGCCCCCACTCAGAAAAGCGCTTCCACCATTTGAAGGATTGCGGGCGTTCGACGCCATCGCCCGGCTCGGCGGCGTTCGAAAAGCGGCAAAATGGCTGGACCGGGACCATGCAGTTCTAAGCCGACATTTGCGGGCTCTTGAGGAATGGGTCGGAATAACCCTCGTGGAACGCGTTCCGACGGGCCTGATCCTGACCGAAGCTGGCAAGGACTATCATCGCTCAATTGCTCAAGCCCTTGATATGGTGGCGCACGCCACACTGGACCTGCTCAATCAAGGGATCCATCACCAGCTTCTGATATGGAGTACGCCCGGATTTGCACAGCAATGGCTGTCGCGCCGTTTGGCATCGCTTGAGCGCGCAAACCAAGGTGTGGAAATCGAGCTCAAGCCGTCCGTCAGTGCTCCGGACTTTCTCTCCCATGAGGCCACTGCTGATATTCGCTACTGGGCATCCTACGAAGATCTTGATGAGCTTCCGTCCCACCTGAGAAGCCAGGTGATCGCACAATCTCCTATCATTCCGGTAGCAAGCCCGGACTATCTCGAGAGCGCCCCTGAAATCCACAAACCTGAAGACCTGCTCAATCATCAGTTGCTTCATGAGAATACAACCGAAACTTGGGAAATCTGGCTGAACTCTCTTGGCGTCGATTGTGCCGATGGGCTCAAAGGTCCTCGCCTGTGGCAGGGCAACTTGACGAGCGATGCGTCCCGCCACGGACGGGGCATTGCCCTGACCAACCCCTTGCTCGCCGAAAAGCACCTTACAAGAGGCGACCTGGTCTGGATCGGCAAGGATAATCCGGCTTTTCCAGCAAGGCGGGGCGACTATGTTTTGATCGCCCGTCACGATCGTTGGAACGAACCAAGCTTGCGAAAATTCCGTCAATGGCTGACCAACACGATCGCCAAGGACACGCCTCAGTTCAAGCCAGGCAGCTAGCTCAGCGCGTCCACAGCGGCATTGAAGAAATCATTATCCAGGATCGCTTCCGAGAATTTTGGCTTCGACCGGCAACTCAGAACGGTCAGCACAATTCCACGACTGGGATTGACGTAGATATATTGCCCGAAGATTCCCCGTGCGCTGAATGCGCCTTCCTTAAAATCACCGTCGCGGTCAGGCACGGGCCACCACATATACCCGTAGTTCAATGGGTCGGATCCCGCCATACGTGGCTCAGTAGCTTCCGTGAACCAACCTTCCGGTACGACCGATTCCCCGTCGATCACCCCGCCATTCAGCGCGAAGAGTCCCAATCGGGCATAGTCATGCAAGTTCGCGCAGATACCACTGCCGGCAACCTCAAGCCCGTCCGGTGACTCCAGCCACCATGCGGCGTCTGCCTGCATGCCAAGACGCGACCACATGGTTTCGGAACAATAGTCAGACAGCCACTTCCCGGTTGCCGCTTTGACCAGTGCACCCACAACATGGGTCTCGCCCGTGCTATAGTTCCAGACCGTTCCCGGCTCGGCAATGCGGGGCAAAGAGGCCATGAATTTCATGATTTCACCCGGTTTTTGCCCAACCTGGAGATCCAGCATGGTGCGGCGCTCAGACTCCGCCACCGTGTGCGTGTCGTCCCACTTCACACCTGACGTCATCTGGAGCAAATGCTTGATGGAGACCCCATCGTAGCCACTACCGGACAGTTCGGGCAGGTACTTCACGAGTTGATCATCAACGCTGTCGATGAAGCCATCCTTGATCGCCGTACCAACCAGCGTTGTCGATACTGACTTGGCCATGGACATCGACATCCATCGCGTATCCGGCCCGATGCCCTGATCATAGTATTCGTGAACGATATGCCCATCTTTGATCGCCAACAGTCCGACGAGGCGGTTCTGGGATACGTAGTCGAACAGATCGTAGGATTTACCATTCGCCTGAATAGGCATATCGCTCAGCGGCGTCGCCGCATATGGCAAGGCAGACACCGTGTCACCAGCCTTGATGGTGCGAGTGGGGAAAATCTCGTGTGTATGGCTGAACGTATGCATCTGAACATCTGGCATCAATTTGCCAGCATAAGCCGTCACGATGTCACCGAACTGCGGTTCACGCTGAGAGAATGCTGTCACGAATAGTCTCCTAGGTTAGCGCAGCGACAATCAGGAGGTGGCGCGCGCTTTGTGGTGACCATACATTTCGATACCGGCAGACTCAGGTGCCAAGCAAAGGTATTCTGGTGCCCCTGCCGCACCAGCTGTTATACATTTCGCGCCTCACATTTCTGTCTGTCGACGCGAAGACTGACCCCAGAAAATACAAGGGATATAGTATGACCGATGCAAATGAGACGTGGCACATGTATGTGCCGAAACCTTATCGGGCGTCTGACCCGCTCACGATCATAGCCGCCTACCCCTTTGGCCAGATAATCACCAGCTGCGGCGACCTGCCCTATGCGACCTCGGTCCCCATGTACGTGGTGACAACATCAACTGGTCACACTGAGCTGGTCGGGCACATGGCACGGAACAATCCACACGCCACCACCCTGGCCGCCGGCCAAAAAGCGCTTGCGACCTTTCATGGCCCGAACGCGTATATCTCGGCAAGCTGGTACAAGGACCAGCCAACCGTTCCGACCTGGAACTACATTGCTGCGCAAGTACGAGGGACGCTTCATCCGATTGATGATGCCGAGGCTCAACTGGAGATCATGCGGATCACGATTGCCCAAAGCGAAGCGGCGTCCCAATCCGCGTGGCGTATGGAGCACGCACCCAATGGCAAAGTCGACAGCCTGGTTCCCCGTATCCGCTCCTTCCGGATCACCATTTCAAATATCGATGCGGTGACAAAGTTGAGTCAGACCCATCCGCTTGCGGATCAGAAGCGGGTTGTCGACGCCCTCGAAACTCACAGCAACGTTCAGGATCAGGAAATCGCGCGGCACATGCGCAATCTTTGGCCAAAATAGTCACATCGCATTGGTCATGCACCATCGGTGCTGAAACCGCACCACTCCAATCGGTTTAGTCATCTTCTCCCTTCCGCCGCCTGAGCCCAACATGGGTTCAAACAATTGAAAGGGACGCACAATGGCGATCGCGCATCGGAATACAGCCCAGTGGCAGGCCATGGACGCCTCTCACCACATACACCCGTTCTGCGATCCAAAAACACTCGCAGAACGTGGCGTGCGCGTCATAACGAGCGCAGACGGCTGTTATGTTTATGACAGCGACAACAACAAGATCCTAGATGGGATGGCTGGCCTTTGGTGTGTGAATGTCGGGTATGGTCGCCAGGAACTGGTTGATGTTGCGACCGCGCAGATGGAGCAATTGCCATTCTACAATTCGTTCTTTCAAAGCTCGACGCCTAGCCAGATCGAACTTGCGCAAAAACTGTCAGAGATCGCACCGGGGAACCTCAACCATTTCTTTTTCGCCAATTCCGGATCCGAGGCGAATGATACCGTAATCCGCATGGCACGCCATTATTGGCACGTCCGCGGCAAGCCAAAGAAACACAAGTTCATTGGCCGTCATCTCGGATATCATGGCAGCACGCTTGCCGCGACCAGCCTCGGCGGCATGAAGCACATGCATGATATGGGATCATCCATGCTTCCTGGCTTCGAGCACATCATGGAACCCCACTGGTACGCTCACGGAGGGAATATGAGCCCCGAGGAGTTCGGTCTCCGGGCAGCACATGCACTGGAAGAAAAAATTCTCGAAGTTGGAGCAGACAATATCGCCGCATTCATCGGCGAACCAATTCAGGGCGCTGGTGGCGTCATCGACCCACCTCCCAATTACTGGCCCGAGATTCAGAAGATCTGCCGCAAGCATGATATCCTTCTGGTATCAGACGAGGTCATCTGTGGTTTTGGACGTCTGGGGGAATGGTTTGGATGCCAGCACTATGGTGTCCAGCCTGACATCATGCCGATGGCCAAAGGCATGTCATCCGGCTATCTGCCGATTTCTGCGGTGGCTTTCAGCGATGAGATATTTGAGACCATCAATGAAGGTGGTCCCATCTCTCATGGCTACACTTATTCCGGACACCCCGTCGCTTGCGCGGTTGCGCATGCCAATATCAACATTATCGAACGCGAAGGCTTGGTGGATCGCGTAAAGAATGATTTAGGCCCCTATCTGCATGCACGGCTCCAGCAGCTATTTAATGAACATGCAATCATTGGTGAAGTACGCGGAGCTGGCCTGATTGCCGGTCTTCAGCTCATCAAGTCACGGGAAGCACGCGAACACTTCACGGCTGAAGACAATGCGGCGAATATCTGTCGTGACATATGCCTCGATAAAGGCCTGATCATGCGTGCCGTCGGACAGGCAATGGTGATCTGCCCTCCGCTTACTATCACGCATGCGGAAATAGACGAACTGATCGACATCGCGTCTGCCGGCCTTTCGGAAACGGCTGCCCGCTTGGGAGTCGCATGACATGTCCGTCATGCAAGTCTCGACTGCGGACTCCGTAGCGACGTCGAATGCTCTGCTGCACCGGTTGAAGGAGCGCATAGCCGCATCGTCTGTGGAAAAATCATTTACCGTGACCAATCCCGCAGACGGATCCATTGTGGCAAAAGTGCCGGATCTGGGCGCGCCGAAAACGGAAAAAGCGATTGCGCTGGCAAATGATGCACAGGTTGCATGGGCCGGGCTGACGGCGGGAGAACGCGGAGCGATACTGCGGCGGTGGCATGACCTTATTCTCGCATCAGAAAAAGAACTTGGCGAAATACTGACACTCGAACAGGGCAAGCCTTTGGCAGAAGCCCGCCGGGAAGTGACGTTTAATGCCAGCTATATTGAATGGTTCGCTGAAGAGGCCAAACGCGCTTACGGTGATGTGATACCGACCAGCGCGTCCTCCCGGCGACAGCTCGTCATCAAGCAGCCCGTGGGAATTGTCGGCGCCATTACGCCCTGGAACTTTCCGAGCGGCATGATAACCCGCAAGGCTGCGCCTGCACTGGCCGCCGGGTGCGTGATCATCCTGAAGCCATCCGATGAAACGCCCTTGTCAGCGCTGGCACTGGAATGCCTGGCAGAGGATGCCGGTTTCCCAGCCGGCGTTTTCCAGGTCATCACTTCGAAAGATCCAGCGCCCGTTGCCCAGACACTGACCAGCCATCCACTCGTTCGCAAGATCTCCTTCACCGGATCTACGCGCGTGGGGAAACTGCTCATGCAACAGAGCGCGGACAGCGTAAAACGCATGTCACTCGAACTGGGTGGGAACGCGCCCCTCCTCGTGTTCGATGATGCAGACATCGATGCAGCCGTTGCAGGCGCGCTGGTCGCAAAGTTTCGCAATGCTGGACAAACATGCATCTGCGCCAATCGCATTTTATTACACACGTCCATCAAGGACGCATTCCTTGATAAATTCGTGGCAGCGGCAGAGGCCATGAATGTTGGGGACGGACTCGATCCATCTTCTGACATGGGGCCAATGATCAACACCGCCGCTAAGAACAAGGTTCAGGCTCTGATAGCAGACGCTGTCGAAAAGGGCGCGACAGTGTCCACGTCTCGTCACTCCTCAGACGTCGGAAATTTCATGCCGCCTACCATCCTGTGCGATGTCACAACGGATATGGACATCGCACACACTGAGATTTTTGGCCCAGTTGCGCCGGTTCTCGTTTTCGAAAACGACGAAGACGCCATCGCATTGGCCAATGATACGCCTTATGGGCTCGCCGCATATTTCTGGACCCGAAAGCTTTCGCGCGCCTGGCGTGTCGCTGAGCAATTGGAAGTCGGCATGGTTGGATTGAACGATATTGCGATCTCAGGAGAGGCAACACCTTTCGGAGGCGTCAAGGAATCCGGCATCGGGCGCGAGGGGTCTCGCTACGGCCTCGATGACTATCTGAATGTGAAGTATATCGCGATGGGGGGAATCTGATGTTCTACCCGAATACGGTTTCGACAAAATTTCACCTCCTGAAAGCCAGCGCTATCATGGCTATCGCTTCTGCGACGGTGCCAATGGCCGCACTGGCCCAGGACGCCGCAACGGATAATCCAGCAGCTCTCATCGCCGAGCTGCAGGAAAAACTACGCTTACAGGACGAACGACTGGCGCGCCTTGAGCGGATGCTGAAAGACGCGACAAATGTGCCAGCCAAGCTTGCAACAAGCGACCGGGACACGTCCCCCGTTGACGTGGCAGAAGCCACGGTCGCAGATACGCGTCCTGCCGCCCCGACTGGGAATCTCAACATAAGTGGCGATATGCGCCTCAGATATGAGCATAACTCGTCTGATGGCGACGAACGCGATGATGCGCGCGGCGTCGTGCGTGGGCGTATCGCGGCCACATATGCCGCGTCACCTACTCTCGAACTTGGTGCCAGGCTCGTCACTGGAGATCCTGACGATCCAAATTCAGCCGACGTTTCGCTCTCCAACTTCAATGACGATCTTCAGGTAAGCCTGGACCAAATTTACGGCATCAAGACGTTCGGCAAATTGTCCGTGCTGGGCGGAAAATTTGCGAACCCATTCCGGCGCACGGATCTCGTCTGGGATGGCGATGTGAACCCGCAAGGCTTGGCAGCCCGCTACGCGGCTCTCGACAATGGTTCGACTCGTATCGGGGGTAGCGCGCTGTTTTTCCCGATTGAGCGTTCGACCGCCGCCCAAGACAGCACAGCATCCGGATTTCAGCTCACCCTCGATCAAAAAGCCAGCGAAGCGTGGGAGTTCGGATTTGCTGCCGGATATTACGACTATGAAATCGAGGCGGTTGGCACAGCAGACTCCGGTGATACACGCACCAACTTGCTTGATGGTTCAGGCGCTTATCTGTCCGATTTTGATCTTCTCAATATCATGACGGAAGCGTCCTTTTCCGGCTTTGGAGATCGCTGGCCACTGGAAATCAAGGCTGAATATGTTCGAAATCTCGGTGCGGACGATTATGATACAGGCTATTCAGTCTCCGCATCGCTTGGACAGGCGAGCGCGCCAGGAACCTATAGTTTCGGATATGGCTATCATGTCGCAGAAGCCGACTCGGTATTCGCGGCCTTTGCGCAAGATAACATACCATATGCCAGCAACTATCTTCAGCACGCATACTCGTTCTCCTACGCACTCAGCGAGCACCTCCAGATGAATACGAGCCTGTATGCGTATCGGCTCAAGGATGAAATCCTCATCCCGTTCGCCACCGACGACTGGCAACAGCGACTTCGCGTAAATCTGGTCGCGAACTTCTAGACCCTCCTTCATATATCGGACCCACATTTCAAAGGATTGTTGACTTGCGTATTGGCACCCCAAAAGAACTCAAGAACCGTGAATATCGCGTGGGCCTGACGCCACAAGGCGCCCAGGAACTCGTACGGTCGGGTCACTCCGTATTCGTCGAAACCGGCGCGGGCGAAATGGTTGGATTTTCTGACGAACTGTATGAATCGGCAGGCTGCACAATTTCCACGAACGCGGACGAATTGTTCGACTCTTCCGATATGATCATCAAGGTGAAAGAACCTCAACCAGTTGAGATCGCGCGCCTGCAACCACGACACACGCTGTTCACCTATCTTCATCTGGCACCAGACCCTGAACAGACCCGCGGACTTTTGAAGTCGGGCGCTACCTGCATTGCCTATGAAACAGTAACCGACCGGTTTGGACGCTTGCCTTTGCTTACCCCAATGAGTGAAGTGGCCGGACGCTTGTCAGTTCAGGCTGGCGCCAAGTATCTTGAAATAGCTCAAGGTGGCTCGGGAACACTATTGGGTGGCGTTACCGGCGTCGCTCCAGGCAAGGTACTCGTCATCGGAGGTGGCGTCGCAGGACGGAATGCGGCGGAAATGGCCGTCGGGCTGGGAGCAAATGTCACCATCCTCGATCGCTCACTTGATCGTCTTCGGGAACTGGACGCATTCTTCGCGGGTCGCGCCCGCTGTCTTTACTCCACGTCGGCTGCGATCGAAGCTTCACTTCTGACCGCTGATTTGGTGGTCGGGGCTGTCCTGCTTCCCGGGTCGGCTGCGCCAAAGGTCGTTTCAGCCGAACAAATCTCGATGATGAAGCCCGGATCAGTGGTTGTGGATATCGCCATTGATCAAGGCGGCTGTTTCGAAACCAGCCGTCCGACCACACATGACGAACCCGTCTACAATGTTGATGGTGTCTGCCACTATTGCGTTACCAATATGCCAGCAGCAGTTGCCCGAACATCCACAATCGCCCTGTCAAACGCCACCCTGCCCTATGCGATGGCGCTGGCCGATTTGGGCACCGAACAAGCCGTGAAGACCGATCCACATCTGCATGCCGGCATCAATGTAGCCCATGGTGACATTGTCCATCCCGAAACTGTCGCGGCGATGGCTGGCCTCATATGACGTCAAGCCGGATATCCTGAGATTTACGGCACTTATGGCGACCATCGTCGCGGAACTTGCCCCCCCATACGAACCCGGCCTGAACAAGGCCGGGTTTGGCAAATTTTAGAGCAAGACTTGAGCGCTGCGAAAGATGGCGCGAATGACATCCCATTCCGCTCTTCGCAACATTTGGTTAACCTTGATCTCCAAGATGCAAGGCAGCGGTATCGCTTCGGCTTACCACCTCTTTTTCTGGAACTGTCTTAATTACGAAGGCCCAAGTGTTCATGCCTGCAGTCAAGCTGTCTGAATCCGCCGCTTCCTTTTCCATCGCTCAAATAATTGCCCACGATCTCAGCGTTCGCGAAGCGCAGGTTGCGGCGACGATTGGGCTCATTGAAGAGGGCGCGACCATACCTTTCATCGCACGCTATCGGAAGGAACGTACGGGCGGCCTGGACGACACTCAATTGCGGCAATTGGCAGAGCGCTACACCTATCTGACAGAGCTACAAGCAAGGCGTGAAACAATCCTGTCGTCCATTGGTGAGCAGCAAAAACTCACGCGCCCGCTTGAGCGTGCGATCTGGAATGCTGAAACCAAGGTTGAGTTGGAAGACCTTTACCGACCGTATAAGCCGAGACGTCGAACGCGGGCGACAATTGCACGTGAACAGGGGCTCGAGCCTTTGGCCGAAACACTCCTGAAATGTGCAGGCGATCCTGAAAAACTGGCTGTTGCCTATGTTGATAGTACCAAGGATGTGGAAACGGTATCGGCAGCTCTCGAAGGTGCCCGAGACATTCTGATCGAACGAATGGTCGAAACTCCATCCATCGTCCGCCACGTCCGGGAAAAGGTCTGGGAGGCGGGTGAATTGAGTTCACGGCTGGTCAAAGGCAAACAGGCTGACAAATTTCGGGATTATGCGGACTTCGCTGAACCGCTCGAGAAAATGCCGTCCCACCGCGCTCTCGCAATGTTGCGCGGAGAGAAAGAAGGCGTACTGAAAGTCGGGGTCGGAATCCAGACACGCAAGGCTGATACGCCGCGTCAGGCAATCGCTCGAATCTGCCAGGAATTTGGCATTAACGCATCGGGTAGCATCGGTGATCGCTGGATGCGGGAAACCGCCGAAAAGGCTTGGTCGACCAAGCTTGCCAAATCCGGTGCCTCTGACTCGCTGGCCCGTTTGAAGGAGCGTGCCGAGGCAGAAGCGATCCAAGTATTCTCCAACAATCTCAAGGATTTGCTTCTCGCCGCGCCGGCCGGAAAGAAAACGGTCATGGGCATTGATCCCGGCATCCGAACCGGGTGCAAGATTGCCGTAGTCGATGCGACTGGCAAATTGCTCGATACCGCCACCATTTATCCTCATGCGCCGCGCAATGATCGCGCGGGCGCACTGACCATCATAACGCGACTTGCCTCCAAGCACGGCGTGGATCTTGTCGGCGTTGGCAATGGCACAGCCGGCCGGGAAACGGACGCTCTGGTTGCTGAGTTGGGTAAGGCAGCACCGGAGCTGAAACCGGCCAGCATCATGGTGTCGGAAGCCGGCGCCTCCGTCTATTCGGCCTCACAGCTAGCTGCTGACGAGTTTCCGAATCTGGATGTCAGCTTGCGTGGGGCAATTTCCATTGCACGGCGCCTTCAGGACCCGCTGGCCGAACTGGTCAAAATCGAACCGAAAGCGATTGGCGTCGGCCAGTACCAGCATGATGTCGATCAGGCTGCACTCGCCCGCTCGCTCGACGCGGTTGTGGAGGATTGCGTGAATGCGGTTGGCGTCGACGTCAACACAGCCTCCGCTCCCCTCCTCACGCATGTCTCCGGACTTAACACGACGCTGGCCAGCAACATCGTCGCTTTCCGCGACCAGAATGGACCGTTCTTGACACGCAAACAGTTGAAGAAAGTCCCGCGCATGGGCGCAAAGAGTTTCGAGCAATCGGCTGGATTCCTGCGCATCGTTGGAGGCAAGGACCCGCTGGATGGATCCGCCGTACACCCGGAGTCCTACCCAATTGTCGAACGCATCGCCAAGGCAACGAAACAATCAGTGAAGTCCCTGATCGGCAACAAGGCAGTCCTGTCACAACTCAACCCAGCTGACTTCGCTGATGCGACATTTGGCGTTCCTACAATCCGGGACATTATCGCCGAACTGGAAAAGCCAGGCCGCGATCCAAGACCTGACTTCCAGACCGCGAGCTTCCAGGAAGGCGTCAACGAAATCGGCGACCTCAATCCCGGCATGAATCTGGAAGGCGTGGTGACAAACGTCACCGCCTTTGGCGCCTTTGTAGATATTGGCGTTCATCAGGATGGCCTCGTTCACATATCTCAACTGGCAGACCGCTTCGTGGAGTCACCGCGCGACGTGGTCAAAGCTGGCGACATTGTGCGCGTTCGCGTGCTGGAAGTGGATATAGACCAAAAGCGGATCAGCCTGAGCATGAAGTCGTCCGCCGACTCGCAAGCGGGCACGCGTCCCAAACCGGCGCCCAAGGCGCAACCTCGAAAAGCGCTCGAGCCGACAGCTGAAGCACCCCCGAGCAGCCCATTCGACGTGCTGAAATCTCTCAAGCGCTAGCCCACTTGCATAACGGTATTCGAAAGTTAGCTCTCCACTCCAATTCGCAACATGTCAGCCCCAATCCCTCATTGACTGGCAGGGTTGCCGCCAGATGGCCGGCATATGAGTGAATATCTGCCTCCAGGCAGATAGGCCGACACCCCGAATTGGCAGGTGATGATCTAAAAGACTCATTTTGCGAATAATTTTCATTTGCAAAACAGATTGCCACGCGCTATCCCGACCCCACATTGCGACTGAGTTGCATTAACGCATTATCTGGAGGGGTCCATGAACCACATCGTAAACCGTAAAACCGCCCTGTTCGGGGCCACAGCGATCGTATCGATCATTATGCTTCAGGCACCAGCCTCCGCGCAGGAAGACGCGAACACTGACAGTGAGGAGTTCCTCGGCACGCTGACGCTCGGCGAGAGTAAAAGGGAAGTCCAGACCGACACCGCCACACCAGTCACGGTCGTCGATCAGGAAGAAATAGAAGACCGCCAAGCTGGCACTGTTGCGGAATTGATTGACTCCGTTCCTGGCGTCTCCCTCGTAAACGGCTCCACCCCGATCGGATCCGGGATCAATATTCGTGGCTTTGGCGCCAACGGCACTTACGGAACTGACCAGAAAGTAGCAATTCAGGTCGATGGCGCGAGCGTGGGCTCGGAAGAACTCTATCGTATTGGCACCCAGCTTTATACCGATCCGTATCTCTACAAGAGCGTCGAAGTGATCCGCGGGACTGTCGGAAGCTTTGAGTACGGATCTGGTATTATCGGTGGGGTTGTGCGCCTTGAGACGATCGATGCGTCAGACCTCACGGGCGGCGAAACGGGGCTCGCCTTCCGTCAAACCCTCGGCGGCGCAACCAATATGGACGGATTCAACTCCTCCAGCACGCTCGCAGTCCAACCCACGGAAAACCTTGAGCTCCTTGCGAACTATTCCTGGCGCGAGCAACACAATCAGGAAGATGGTAATGACAATGTCATTGAGAACAGCGAATTTGAACTGCCCTCCTATCTGCTGAAGGCCCGCTATACGGTCGGGGACCACAGCATGCGCGCCAGCTATACCAATTCTGAGACAACCGAACGGGACAAACCATACGACTCATTCGGTACGACCGGCGGCGCATTTGGAAATGTGGATCGTGACACCAAGTCCGAAACGATATCGCTTGCCTACAATTTCAATCCTATCACGAATGATTTGGTGAACCTTGATGCGGTGTATTCCTACGCCAATCAGGAAATTGATCAGGAATGTATTGTCGGCAGTGGCCCGTTCGGATGCTTCGCCACGGTCGATGCCGACCATCGCTACGAGACAACGAAGTTCACCGTGAAGAACACAGCCTATATTGAAACAGGCGCTCTGGTGCATGATTTGCGCACGGGCATCGAGTTCATCCAGAAAGAACGTCTTGATGCAAATTCGGCCCCAGGCGGTGAAGACAATCGCATCGCCCTGTTCGTAGTCGACCAGATCGACTTTCTGGATGGATGGACATTCGCACCAGCCCTTCGGTTTGAAAGCTCAGAAGTCGAGGGGACCCTCGATGATGGCAGCGCTGCGAGCTATGACAATGACGCGCTCATGGGCGGGGCATCGCTCCGTTATCAGTTTGACAATGGCGTTGCCCTCTTCGGAAGCTATGCTTACACGGAAAGCCTCCCCATTCTCGATGACCTCGAGAACGAGGTCTATATGAGCCAGCCAGAGATCGGGAAGACTTATGAGTTCGGCGCATCCTACGACCTTATCGGTGTCCTTGGACAGGATGATACGCTTTCCATGAAGGCCAATTATTATCACACGGATCAGGAAGATAACACGTCTTACTCAGGTGTGGACTCGATCGAAATCCAGGGGCTGGAGCTTGAAGGATCGTACGCCCGCCGCGACGGCTACTATGCTGACCTCAACGCCAATATCGTTGATGCAGAACAGACCCGCACAGACAGCACCGTCGCGGATTGGACGAATGCTCCAGCCAACACGCTGCGCCTCACGCTCGGCAAGCGCTTATCGAGATTGGCCGATCTGTCCAGCGAGTTCGTGCTGGCAGATGAAGCAGACCGCAATGGCACGACGACCCCGGGCTTTGCCACTGTCAATTTGCGCGCAACGATCACTCCGCAGGAAGGTGTCCTGAAGGACACATCCTTCCGCTTCGGGTTTGAAAACCTGTTCGATCATAATTACACGCCGCTCCTTTCTACGCGTCCGGCGGCTGGGCGGAACATCAAGTTCACGGTGTCGAAAGCCTTTTAGACAGTACCCCACCGATGCGAGCACCATGCGCGGCTGCCAACAGCTGCATGGTGCTCGCAACAATTCGCCAAACATTCCCGCAGCGAACTGAGTTTCAAAGCGAAATCTGATTGGAAACCCGCATGCTCACAATGTTTCAAAACTTATATGATGTCGGCGGTCCCATCCTTACCATCCTTCTGCTTGCATCCATTTTCACGCTCGCCCTGACAGGCTTCAAATACTGGCAATTTCGGTCGGATCAGATCGGACGCCTGAAGCCGCTCAAATCTGCCATCCGCGCTCTGGACGCTGGCGATGAGCAAGATGCATCGGATCAGCTCCGCGCATCGAAACATTGGCTGGCGAACATTCTTCTGTCCGCTTTGCCGCTACGCGGGCGAGAAGGCCTTGTTGCCCGACTCGAAGCCGAAGCCGACCTCGCGTTGCAACCCTATGAAGGTGGCTTTCGCGTCCTTGATACGATTGCTCAATTGGCCCCCCTGCTAGGGCTTCTCGGAACGGTGCTGGGGATGATTGAGGCGTTCCAGGCCCTGCAATCTGCGGGATCACAGGTAGATCCGGCAGCCCTTGCTGGCGGTATCTGGGTCGCCCTGCTGACCACCGCCGCAGGCCTCTCCGTCGCCATGCCTACATCCATTGCGCTGTCCTGGTTTGAAGCTCAGACTGACCGCGAACGCGCTTTCGCCGAGCATGCATTCACAGTCCTCGTTACACCGGAGACGCGCGAGACGTCAGCCAGAGAAATAGTTGCTGCTGGATATGGCACTTAAGCGCACCCGTCCACGCCGTCGCGCGTCGATCACGTCCCTTATCGACGTGATCTTTCTGCTGCTGCTTTTCTTTATGCTGGCTTCTAGTTTCTCAAAGTTTTCCGAGGTCGAGATAGCCTCAACCACTGCAGCCGCCGGTAAGACCTCCGACAACCCCATCCTTATACTAACCATTGGAGCTGATACCCTTCTGCTGGACGGAAAGGCGGTCCCGCTGAGTCATCTCGCTTACAAGCTCGAAATACATGAAAATGATGAAAGCGTACCGACAGTGGCGGTGAAGTTAACAGACGATGTTACCACGCAAACACTGATTGACGTCCTCGCTGAACTGAAACGCACGCCCTGGATTGAGGTGCTCGTGGTGGAGCCGACATGAAGCGTAGCAAACTGCAAACCCGCCGCGATCCCGTGATCTCACTGATCAACATCGTATTCCTGATCCTGATCTTCTTCATGATTGCAGGAACGCTCGCCTCCCCACCTGATCCATCTGTAAGATTTGTTCAGACCCAAGATCTCGAATGCTGCGTCCCTCCAGACGCGGTGTCGATCGACAAGACCGGTCAATTACGCCGGGGAGGCGCTCCGGTCAGCCTGGAGAGTCTTCTCGACAGCCCGGCGGCAGATACGTCTTCCCTACGCCTTCTTCCCGATCGCGAACTGCCAGCAGTGCAACTCCTCAAGCTGGTGAAAGAGCTTCGAGCGAGCGGTAGGACCAACATCATTGTCGTGACGGAGGACACCACAGGATGACGAAAACGAATGCGGTCAAATTCTCGATTGCGCTGTCAGCAGCGGCAGCGGCCCACTTGAGTGTGTTGGCGTATACAGTCCCTCACGCTCCGCCGGCATTGGTGGCAGGAAACAGCTTCGGCGTGCAGTTTGGAACAATGGCCTCGTCGACAAATGCTTTCCAGCACGAAGCCCCGCCATCGGACGAACCTGAACCAAGCCCAGCACAATCAGAACAGCCGCCCGCCACCCGCTCCTCACCGTCACCTCAATCACCGGAGGCAGCCCCCAAAGTCGAGAAGACAGCTCCGGATGAGCCCAAATCCGAAACTCTCGTTGCAGACGCTGACCCGCTTTTGCCTGAAGAAAACACTGACGAGCCGGCCGTTGTAGACCGTCAAATTAAACCGGCAGCTCAGACAGCGCCAACCACGGCAGTTTCCTCTGCGACCTCAGCGGCACCCCAGACAGAACCCGCCGAGTACAAGCCAGCTGGCAACAACTCACACCGAAAAGCCAAAACGTCTGTCAATGCGAATAGTCCAGCTACTAAGGAATCTGGCGGCGACTCTGCTGCAAGCGCAAAGTCCCCAGCAGCAGGAAATTCGGAGCATTCGAACTATTCGGGAGAGGTGATGAGACACTTGTCCCAACTGCGTAGACCGCGCGCTTCCGGTCCCGGATCCGCTCATATTCGATTCACGGTTTCCCCTCGTGGTACGATCAAACACATTGAAGTCTCCCAAAGCTCTGGCTCATCCAGGTTTGATCGTCAGGCCTTGATCTTTGTGAAGAAAGCATCGCCATTTCCCGCTCCGCCAACTGGCATCAGCCACAGCTTTACCGTCGAGATTGAGGGGTCTTGAGGATATTCCGAGGGAACAACTTGAAAATCAGTCCGTCGAGCCAAACCGAACCGAAACGTGTCCAAGCTCATTCCCAGGCTCAATCTCGTGATTGAACACATCAGCGGAAAGGGTGAAAGTAACGCTCTCATGCTGATGCTCGCCATGTTCGCGAGCAGCTTCAAGATGCAAGATGTACTCGCCTGGACCAACTGTGTGGCCATCATCTGTCCGGCCATCCCATACAAGTTTGTATTGTCCGGGGCGCCGGGTTGGACCTGAGATCGCATCGACAAGGCTCCCGGCCTTTCGGCCAAATCGTCGGTGCCAGTAATAGTTCTCCTCCATCCAGCGCGCTTGTTGACCGGCAAGCATGAGAATCCGCACCAAATTTCTGTCTTTGTCTGCAATCCATACCGCCACATAGGGGCGCTCATAGTCTGCAATATCTTGATCGGGAATCTCGAACTCAATGGAAAATTCATAGCCCGTCGGCCAGCTTGCCTCTATCTCGCTGGTCGCCTTCCCCTCAGGCTTCAAGCCACCCCAACCTGAAGTCTGATGATGTCTTTCATCCTCCGTCACGATCTCCGCTTCTACGCCCGGCAGACTCTCCACGAGATTCAATCCTCTCTTGAGGTCCATCACCAGGAGTGCCGTTGCAAGTGCGTCTGCGGTGATGGCATCTGACGCATAGACCGTCGCCGTGAGAGCGTGAAAGACTGGCCAGCCATCTGCGGGGGATATGACATGGCTATAGGGCTGCCCCCCAACCAAACGATCACGATGTCCCGAACCGCTTGTTGCGACTGCCCCTTCATTTATCTGCACACGGCCTTCTAACGCTGATCCGCCTTCTCCAAGCTCAGAGCCGCGGGTGATCGCGACGGCCCATTGTCCGTCTTGAGGGCCTGCGCCCCAGGTCCGTATGTCACCCCCAATGTTCATCAACAGTCCTGAGACCTTTGGGGACGCGGCAATGGCCGCCTCGACTGCCGTGTCCAGAATATACCCCTTTGCCAAAGAATCGGTAGCGAAAATCACCTCATCCGGTCGGTTGACGGTTCCCTTCCCTGCATCAATTTCAACGCTGGCGCGCCGTATCTCTCCAGCAGTTATTCGCATGGCGGGACGGTTTGGCAATTTGTTCTCACGTTCGGCGACGGCCCATGTATCGATCAAGCTGCCAATACGACAGCTCAGCGCATTCGACGTTTGCATCCGATAGGCTTCACAGCGCTCCAGTACACGAACCATATCGTCAGACACTGTCGTGTCGATGGAGCGATTTAGACGTGATATCTCGCTGGAGTTGTCATACGTGCTGAATACGCCGCGCAAACGTTCGATCTCCTTGAGAATCGCCTCCTCTGCCTTGTCGGCATCTATCTCTGAGGGGGCATTCACAACAATATCCAGGGACGTTCCGAGAACATGATCATGATGTCGTTTGAACATATCCGCCGTCGCGACACCGGGTAACATGGCCAGCAGAACGGATGTCAAAGCCATGCCTGACAAGGTCTTTCGCATCGAAATCTCCGTGGGTTGAGCGTGCAGACGCGCTGACTGCACTTAAAAGGCGCTGAGCACGACGCCCGCAGCAAAAACCAAAAATCTCTACTTGCAACTAAATCGCATTCTCAGTACATGCAAGTGATAATTATTCTCAATAACGTGACTGAGGGGTCTTTATGACAATTTTGAAATTTGGTGCAGCCGGAATCTTATCGGCTACCACGCTTTGCGCAGCCGCTTACGCTCATACATCTTTTATGTATCCCAATGCATTCGTCACGACGGAAGGCGATCACGTCACTGTGCAGGCATCCTTTAGTGAGGACCCCTTCGTGCCAGAGATCGCCGTTCTTTCGGAGGACTATCATGTCATTCTTCCGGATGGCTCGCGGGAAGACTTCAAGACCCTAACCCAGTTGCGCCAGGTGGTTGTTCTTGAAAGTGATCTGGACACCGAGGGAACCTATCGATTTACCACCGGTGTCCGCTTGGGTCGAAAAAGCAAGAAGGCCCTTGTTGATGGTGAATGGCAGGCGGTTTTCGGACCCGATGCGGAAGTTCCTCAAAATGCAACCGAGGTCATCACCAGTCAGACCGAAACGGTTGCTGACGTCTATGTGACGAAAGGAGCTTCCACGTGGGAGGCGGTCAACTTGCCAATCGGCCGCTTGCTTATCACGCCCGTCACCCACCCAAACGAGATTTATCTAGGAGAGGGATTTGAATTCAAGCTCCTCTTCGATGGCCAGCCGCTTGCTGGCCAATCTGTGGAAATCAAACGGCAGGGCGGAACTTATGAAACGCCGAAATACGAACGCCATGTAGAGGCAGATGACTCCGGAACCGTGAGCCTGTCTTTCGACAAGCCAGGCAAATACCTCCTCATGACCCGTCACGCGGTGGACGCGCCAGAAGGCGCAGAGACTGATGAACGCAGCTACACAACCTCCCTGACTTTCGAAGTTGCTCGGTAAAAACCCTTCCACCAGAACGGAAACCCAAACATGAAATCCATTTACCCGGTCTTGTTGACCCTGGCGCTCGCGCCTCTCGCCGCGTGTGCCACCCATGACACCAAAGCGTCGGCTGAAGCCGAGACTGCAAGCGCGACCGCAGTCACGCCTGAGTCCGAAACTCCACGTCGTTCCGCTGACGGACATAGCAAGGATGCATTCTTCCAAAAGTATGACCTCGATGGAGATGGGCAAGTCACCGAAGCCGAATTCATGTCAGAGCGCGCGAACGGCTATCTCAGACGCGATGCCAACGGAGACGGAAATGTCCAGTCTGAAGAATATGTTTCCGAGTATGAAACCCGCTTGCTCGAGCAACTTGAGGCACAGCGCAAACGCCAAATCGACCAGGCAGATTTCCGGTTTACCGTGCTTGACACAGACGAAGATGGAAATCTCTCGCTCGACGAATTCCACGCCTCCGGCAAGCGCATGTTCTCGACCCTCGACACGAACAAGGACGGATCGGTCGACGATCTGGACAACAAAGATAATTACTAGTCCAGACAGTGCTGAACAAAAACAACCAATCCTCTTGCTGGAATCCAATGGAAGGAGGCGCCTGCCCCCTTCCATTGGATGGCATCCTGACGATTTCCTATTTCGAGATCCGCAATCGCTTGAATTCGCCAACGTCTGAATCAGAACCGGGTCGATGCGCCGTCGAAATTGACGCAAATCCACACCGAGGAATGTATTGCGACCAACTTCTGCACACTCGGTACCCGCCAGACGCAAACATCCCGCGAGCTTGAAGTCCTAGAATAAAAAAATACCGAAGACAATTACATGCATGCTGACCCGATGGAAGCGCTTCCCGGACGACGAGATAGCGTTCAAACCGGTCCAGGATGGCTCCCTAGAAGGTAAAGGTAAGTTGTGCGTATCCGAACAGTGTCCCGTCCCCATCTGGACCACCCGGTACGTCTTTGGCAAATTCGCCATACATCAGGGCGGAGGCACCGAGTTCCAGGCGGAGACTATCCGGCAGCACCCAGTAGCGTGCCCGCCCGTCCAGCGTGTGTCCGATGAAATCGCCGGATTGGCCGGACGGATCCCGCAGCTTGGCAATGACCCAGCTGTCAGTCTTCGACGCCAGATGCGCCGCATGATAGTAGAAACGGGCGTCCCATCGGGCACCCGGTTTCACTTCCACCCGAAAGCCCGGCGCATTCAGATTGGCGGGAGTCAGAGGCCCGTGAATGCTGGTATTGTTGAGATCGGTCCGCCGGGACCCGAACAGGCGCTCATGCTGGTCGTAACTGAGGTCAAACGGGTCTTCGTCGCCGCTGGCATGATAATATTCCAACGCAAAGCGCGGCTGCCATGGCGTATCGAATGTGTACCCGAACGCCGCAAACAGCATGGACGCTTCCACCTCAAGGCTTTGCGTGTCCGATGGATCGTTTGAGGCGTAGCGGCTGCCGCGTCTCAGGGCGCCTTCTAGGTCAATGTCCCACTGTCCGGAAACAGGCTTCCGGTAGAGACGAAAGCCCGGCGCGAAATAGGACCTGTCAGGCGTCGGGAAGTCGCCGGAATCCCGCTCTTCCAGTCCGTACGCGAACACTTCGCCCCAGAGGCCCGGCGCCAAAGCCGGCAAGATATCCGCGCGGCGATAATGCACGCCCCAGATGCGCCGCTCCCACTGTTCCTCATCCCCTGACAGTTCATTGTCATCCAGCGCAGGCCGCGCATCCGGATAGCGCGCGGTCGGCACGACATAGACCAGATGGAGTTCGTCCCCGCGCTCAGCCGTGGAGACGAAATGCGCGCCGGTATAGCTCTTGATGACATTGGCAAAATCAACGCGCTCGATCTGGCGTTTCGAGCCGATGGAGACCGTTTGCCGCCCAAGGGTCAGCTTGCTGGACGACCCCTCTCCGAAGACGCCCGGTAACTCGTCGATACGGGCATAGAGCTGGAGAAGGTCCAGCGGATTGGCGATGCTGCTGGAGAGCGGCGTGCCGGCATCGGCCAGATAGGTCCGGCTGTCCTGTATCTCGACCCCGAAAGAGATCGGCCCGGTGTCTGCTTCAGCCAGCAATAGGCTGCGGAACAGGAACAATTGGTCGCCGCCCTCACCGCCGGCCCGAAACTGCCCCTGCAGCGTCTCATAGCGGACGCGGGTCTCACCCTTGAGCGTCAGCCAGGCCGGAGTGTCTACGGCATCCCTGAGCCGAAAAGCCTCCTCCGCCTCGGCAACAGAGCATATGTGCGCCATCAGCGCGAAGGCCCACAAAATTCGTCGCATATTCTCTCCCGCTTCGCGCCCGAGTCACGTTGCGGTTCTAAAACATTATTTGACCGAGAATTGAAGTGTTCCGCTGGTCTCAGCTGGAAGAATTGTCTGGCAAATCCCGCTTTCAAACGCGCCGAACGGGCATGTCAGGCCTTCCTCCATCAGTTTCAAGGTGACCGGCGAGGCCCCGGTCTGATAGGTGCAGGCGGCGGTTGAGACATCGCGCACAAACAACATGTCCGTACTGGTTGACCCTCGCCCCTTCACGCTGGCATTCGCCTCACCCCGTCCGGTGACCGCGACACAGTCGATATCCCAGTTTCCAGAGCCGCTTGCGCGCAGCTCCAGGTCACCGGTTGTGGCAGAAGTTTCGGCCGCTGCCTGGACCGAGTCCGGCGCGCCCGCGCAGGCCGCCAGTCCTATACCGGTCAAAGCGATTATAGCGTACGTCCTCAGTCCAGTTCGCATGTCATCCTCCCGTGCGACTCTGGGAAGATCTTAGCGCGATACAGACTTTATTTCAATATTCTTCCGAATATTGATTTAACAATTTATCTTCGATTTCCTGGCGAGCGGATCACACACTTCCGGATGACCGTGACAGCAATTGTCGACAAGCACCGAGAGCAACTGGTTCACGCCATCAATCCTGGCCGTATAGATCATCCGGCGCCCGTCACGCGCGACGCTGACCAGCCCGGAATTCACCAATATGTTGAGATGTCCCGACAGCTTGTTAGGCGCGACGTCCAGATGTTCGGCAATGGCGCCTGCCTGCAAGCCGTCCGGCCCCGCCTCCATGAGCGCCCGGAACGTCAGCAGCCGGGTCTCCTGCCCAAGCGCGGAGAGCTGTTTCAGCGTGTCGGTCAGATCAGTCATACGGGCGATTCTACCGCGTTTGGGCCGCGTGTACAGAGCGGCGAGAAATGGACTCTCAGGACAACAGGCCGAGAATAACCGTCACCCAGGGCAAAGTCACTATTCCCACTCGATCGTGCCGGGCGGCTTGCTGGTCACGTCATAGACGACGCGGTTGACGCCTTTTACCTCATTGATGATGCGGGTTGCGACGCGGCCGAGGAAGTCGTGCTCGTACGGATAATAGTCCGCCGTCATACCATCGGTCGAGGTCACCGCGCGCAGGGCCAGCACAGCCTCATAGGTGCGTTCGTCCCCCATCACGCCGACCGTGTTGACCGGCAGCAAAACGCTGAAGGCCTGCCAGATTTCGTCGTACAGTCCCGCCTTACGGATCTCGTCGATATAGATCGCGTCCGCCTTGCGCAGCGTGTCGGCCTTCTCGCGCGTGATCTCGCCGGGAATGCGGATCGCGAGACCCGGTCCGGGGAATGGGTGCCGCCCGATAAAGCTCTCCGGCAAGCCCAACTCACGGCCCAGCGCGCGCACTTCATCCTTGAACAGCTCACGCAGCGGCTCGACCAGTTTCATGTTCATGCGTTCCGGCAAGCCGCCAACATTGTGGTGGCTCTTGATCGTCACGCTCGGCCCGCCAATGGCCGAAACGCTTTCGATCACGTCCGGATAGAGCGTGCCCTGCGCGAGGAAATCCGCGCCGCCGATCTTCTTGGCTTCTTCATCGAACACATCAATGAACAGGCCGCCAATGATCTTGCGCTTGCGTTCGGGGTCGGACACGCCTTCCAGCTTCCCGAGGAACAGGTCCGATGCATCCACATGAACCAGCGGAATATTGTAATGCTCGCGGAACAGGGTGACCACCTGCTCGCTCTCGCCCTGCCGCATCAATCCGTGGTCAACATACACACAGGTCAGCTGGTCGCCGATAGCTTCATGGATCAACACAGCCGCGACCGAGGAATCCACGCCGCCCGACAGGCCACAGATAACTCGGCCCTTGCCGACCTGCTCACGGATCTTCTCAATGGCCTCGGCCCGGTAGGCCGCCATTGTCCAGTCGCCCTTCAGGCCTGCGACGCCATGCGTGAAATTGCGCAGCAATTCGCGCCCGTGCACTGTGTGAACGACTTCCGGATGAAATTGCGTTCCATAGAATTTGCGCTCGGGATCGGAGATGATGGCATAGGGCGCGCCCGGTGATTTCGCGATCACGCCGAAACCCGGTGCCATATCGGCGACATGGTCGCCATGGCTCATCCAGACTTGTTCGCTGTCACCCGAATGGAACAGGTCTGACAGGATCGGGTCGTCCACGACCTTCTCGATGAAAGCCCGGCCGAATTCACGGCTCGTGCCGCTTTCTACCTTGCCGCCCAGTTGCTGCATCATGACCTGCTGGCCGTAACAGATGCCAAGCACCGGCACGCCGAGTTCAAAAATCGCATCATCGGCGCGCGGGCTGTCGTCCCATGTCACGCTGGAAGGTCCGCCCGACAGGATCACGGCCTGCGGATCATACTCACCGAGAAACGCCGCATCGACCTTGTTGAAAGGATGGATTTCACAATAGACGCCGCTCTCGCGCAGGCGTCGTGCGATCAGTTGCGTCACCTGGCTGCCGAAATCGACGATGAGGGCGCGTTCGTGTCTCTGCTCAGTCATGGCGCCCGATAGCCGAGCTTGAGGGATTCGTCCACAGGCTACGGGCGGTTCCCGCGTCACTATTGACGCTGCGCCCGAAACTGGACGACGATCAGGTCATGACTGACACAACTTCACTCAGCCAGTTGAAACAGGCTGCCCTCGACCGGGCCCGCGCCGGAGACTGGAACGGGGCCGCCGACACGCTGCACACCGTGCTGGCACAATCCCCGAACGATCTTGGCAGCCTGCTCTTGCTCGGCGATGTCAGCCATTCGGGCGGCAATATCCAGGCCGCCAGTGACGGGTATCGCGCCGCACTCGCCCTCGCCGGCGAGATGCCGAACCTTCCCGCTACGGTTCAGGCCGGCCTGCGGCGCGCCCAGACCCGGCTCGCCGATTATGCCTCGGACTATGCCGCCCGGCTGGACGGTCTGATCCCGCCTATCGAGCGCTCGGCCCGATTCAACGAGTCCCTCGATATCCTGCTTGGACGCCAGCCCGTCTATCTCCAGGAACCGCGCCGCTATTATTTCCCCGGCCTGCCCCAGATCCAGTTCTACGACACGGCTCAGTTCGACTGGGTGCAGGATATGGAAGACAGAACCCCTGACATACAGGCCGAACTCCGAAACGTCCTCTCCGAGGACCAGGCGAGCTTCCGTCCCTATATCGAGCGCGGTGCAGGCCATCTTGGCGGACAGGACCATCACCTGCTCGACAATACAGACTGGACCGCCTTCTATCTCTGGAAAGACGGGCAGAAGATCGAAGCCAACTGCGCCCGTTGCCCGATCACCACGGCCGCGCTGGAACGCGTCCCGCTTGATTTTGCAGACGGCAAGTGCCCATCCGTCCTGTTTTCGGTCCTGAAGCCCGGCGCGCACATCCCGCCGCACAATGGCATGGTGAACACGCGGCTGATCTGTCACCTGCCGCTGATCGTGCCCGGCCCGGCCTGGCTACGCGTCGGCAGTGAGACGCATCACTGGCAAGAAGGGCGCATGGTCATCTTCGACGACACGATCGAGCATGAAGCGAAGAACGAAGCGGACGAGACCCGCATCGTGCTCCTGTTCGATGTCTGGCGGCCCGAACTGAGCGACCAGGAACGGCGCGAAGTTGCCACCTTGCTGGGGGCGATCGACAGTTTCAGCGAGAGCTGACCTAGGCCCGCCGCAAGACCGCAAAGAAGAATCCATCCGTGCCGGCCCGGCGCGGCGTCAGGCGCACGCTGCCGGTGGGGCCGCGATATTTGCGCACGAGCGCTGCGCCCTCTTCGGTCAGCAGACCGGAAGCAATGGCAGACTCTGCCGCGTCTTCCTCGGAAAACTCGGAATGCGCCGCCAGGAACTTCGCCACGCGGTCTTCGTCTTCTTCCATCAGAAAGGAACAGGTCGCATAGAGCAGACGCCCGCCCGGCTTCACATAGGCACTCGCGGCGGCGAGGATTTCGTCCTGTTCGCCCATACGCTTTTCCAGCTGGCGTTCTTTCAGCCGCCACTTGGCGTCCGGACGCCGACGCCATGTGCCGGTCCCCGTGCAGGGCGCGTCCACGAAAACAAGGTCCATCTGATCGGATAGGTCTTCCAGCTGAGTCGGCTCGCTCGGATGCACCAGTTGCACATTGTGCGCGCCGGAACGTTTGAGGCGCGGGATCAGCGCCGACAGACGCCGCCCGTCAATGTCATAGGCAAATATCTGACCTTTGCCCTGCATCTGCGCGGCCATGGCCAGCGTCTTGCCGCCACCCCCTGCGCAATAATCCATGACTTGCTCGCCCGGCTGGGCATTCGCCGCTGCAGACGCGATCTGGCTGCCCGCATCCTGCACTTCGACCCAGCCCTTGGAATAGGCCGGAATGCTCTCCAGAGAGGCTTCGCGCTCGCTCGGGTCGCGGGCGGGAATATTGAACGCGTTGAGCAATAGCGGCGATGCTTCGGCTTTCGCGCTGCGCAGCGGCTGGGACGCTTTCTCGGCATCCACTTTCAGCGTGTTGACGCGGAGGTCCACATCGGCGCGCACGGCCATTGCCTGTGCCTCGACAGCGGCTTCCTCGCCGAACACACGCGCCATCATGGGCGCCATCCATTCGGGATAGTCGCCTTGTACATGCGGCGGCGCGACCGGGTCCGGGGCCATGACGAGGCGCTCGCGCTCCTGCAGGGTCAGCTTGGAGGGCGCATGGTCTTCATCCATGGCCGAGTCGATTTCCTTGATATTCCAGCCCCAGGCATGTGCCAACGCGCCGAGGATCAGGCCGCGCGGACTGTCATCGCCCATCGCATGCGCAATCGAATTGCGCTTGCGCAGCGCGTCCAGCACGAGGCCGCTGACCCATGCCCGGTCTTTCGATCCGGCATAACGCGCGCGCTTGCCCCAGTCCCGCGCAGCCGATTTCACCGGCTGGTGCCGGGTCAGCACGTCGTTCAGCACGTCTATTGCCGCTGCGATGCGTCCGCCATTGCGCATGGGAATTGCCCCTCAAGTCTCTGCAAACCGCCCTGTTACCCCGCAAAATGGGCAAGGGAAACCGGCAATAGCTTAACCGGCGGTCTGAATCACATGCGCCGCCATGGCGCGGCCACTCTCGACCGCATCACTCGCGAGCCGTCCGAGCGCCCAATCTCCGCCGGCGATCAGCCGTCCATCGGCACTCGCGGCAAATGGCATCCCGAGGGGCGTGCGCACGCGTGCATACCGCCAGCGATGGGCGGCCAGGTAGTCAGGTTCGCCAGGCAAATCCACCTGCTGCCGGACGGCTTTCAGCAACCGCGCCGCTGCGTCATCCTTTTCCAGTTCCAGATTCTCTGCGCTCCAATCCGGGCTCGCATGCACTGTCCAGCGCTCGAGGCCCGTCTGGCCCGGCTTCGCCAGCATGGGGATCGCTTTTGCAAGCGCGCCGCCCAGCGTGAGAACCTCCTGCTCCAGCCCGGTCGGGTCTGCAAAGGCCATCAACAGCGTCCAGAGCGGCGACATGTCTGCTTTGGTGATCTGCGCTGACAGCGTGGCATCCGCCGCAGTGAGCGTTGCAGCCTGTATGGGCGGAGCCGTCACGATCACCCGGTCAAAGACACCCAGACCTACGCCCTGCTGGTCGCTCAGCCTCCAGGTGTTTTCCGCGCGGATCAGCGGCTGAACTTCCACTGATTTGCGAATATCCAGTCCGCCAGACATCGCTCGGGCGAGCGCGCTCATGCCGGGCAGCCCCGTCTGGCGCATCTCGACCGGTGCGCTGTGCCAAACCTCACCGCCGCCCGGCACGCTGGCTGGAACCCCAGGTGCACCATGGTCAATCGGCCCGATATCCGTGCGACGCGTCGCCAGACGACCGCCCAGTCCGCGGCTCTTCTCGAATATGACCGGTGTCATACCCGTCTCCGTCAGTGCCCGTCCGGCGGCGAGCCCGGCCAATCCTGCTCCGATGATTGCGATCCTGTCCGTCATGCCGATTCCCTGTATCAATTACAGTTCAAGCTAGGGCGCGGTCTGGCCAAGTCCCGTAAATAGTGGCTGGATAGCGTGGCTGGAGAGGTAAATTGATGCTCAAACTGGACCTGCCACCGCAGGTGACGACTGCAAGCCCGGCTGACTGGCGACAGATCGGCGACATCACGGCTGAAGCATTTTCCGAAGATCCCATCAATCGCTGGATATTCGGCACCGACGCCGCCATCCGGGCGACCTTCCGACAGCTGGCGCGAGACATGTATCTTCCTGAGGGTATCTGCCACCAGATTGGCGATGATGCCGCCACGATGTGGGCCCTCTCCGAAACGCGGCATGGCCTGACATCACTCCAGACCTTGCGGCTGGTCCTTTCACTTCTCAGCAAAGGATCAAAAGGGACTGTGAAACGGGCGCTGAAGGCCGGCGAGATCATGCAGCAATATCATCCGACCGAACGCCACCTCTACCTCTTCACCATCGGCACACGGAAGGCTGCGCGTGGCAAAGGCCTCGGCAAGACGATATTGCGCCCCATGCTGGACGCTGCCGACCGCGCGGGCCTGCCCTGCTATCTGGAAAACTCGAACCCCGCCAATTCCGGCTTCTATATGAGCCACGGCTTCGAACGCATGAAACTGTTCGAGGTCGGAGAAGGCTCACCGCAGATGGAAGCTATGTGGCGGGACCCATTGGTTCAATGAGGGTCTCATCCTGAGCGAAGTCGAAGGACAAGGCCCGACTCGCATCAAGCCCGCCCAATCGGCCTACCCCCGGCTCAGAGAATAATTCGGGCTTTCCCGCGTCATCTGCACGTCGTGCACATGGCTTTCCTGAAGGCCCGCGCCGGTGATTTGAACGAATTCGGCCTTCTCGTGCAGCTCGTCGATCGTCTTGGCGCCGACATAGCCCATCGCCGCGCGCAGGCCGCCAACCATCTGGTGGATGATCGGACCGAGCGGGCCCTTGAACGGCACCTGGCCTTCAATGCCTTCCGGCACCAGCTTCTCCTGCGCGGCGTCCTTCTGGAAATAGCGGTCGGCCGAGCCGCGCGCCATTGCGCCGAGGCTGCCCATGCCGCGATAGGCCTTGTACGAACGACCCTGGTAGAGGAACACTTCGCCGGGCGCTTCCTCGGTGCCAGCGAACATGGAGCCCATCATCGCGGTCGAGGCCCCGGCGGCGAGCGCCTTGGCAAAATCGCCCGAGAATTTGATGCCGCCATCGGCAATCACCGGCACGCCGCTCGCCTGCGCCGCATTCGCGCACGCTTCAATTGCAGTTAGTTGCGGCACGCCAACCCCGGCCACAATCCGCGTCGTACAGATCGAGCCCGGCCCAATGCCGACCTTCACCGCATCCGCGCCCGCATCGATCAGCGCTTTCGTCGCCTCGGCGGTCGCCACGTTCCCGGCAATGATCTGGACGGAATTGGATATCTTCTTCGCCCGCTCAACCGCCTGCGCGACAGAGATCGAATGGCCATGCGCGGTGTCAATGATGACACAATCCACGCCCGCCGCGATCAGAGCTTCGGTGCGCTCGAACCCGGCATCGCCCACGGTCGAGGCCGCCGCGACGCGCAAGCGACCGGCGGCGTCCTTGGCGGCGTTCGGGTTCACGGCCGCCTTGTCCATGTCTTTCACGGTCAGCAGGCCGACGCAGCGATTATCGTCATCCACGATGACCAGACGCTCGATCCGATGCTTGTGCAACAGGCGCCGGGCTTCGTCGTTCGGCGTGTCCATTTTCACGGTCACGACATCCTTCGTCATCAGGTTCGCCACCGATTCCGAGACGTCATCGGCAAAGCGCGTATCGCGATTGGTGATAATGCCGACCACCTTGCCGCTCTTGTCCACGACCGGCACGCCGGAAAAGCCCGTGCGCTGTTTAAGCTCGACCAGATCGCCAAGGCTCGCACTCGGCGAGATCGTGACGGGATTCATCACCACGCCGCTCTCATATTTCTTCACCATGGCCACTTCACCGGCCTGCTGTTCGATTGAGAGATTGCGGTGGATCACGCCGATACCGCCGGACTGCGCCATGGCAATGGCCAGGCGTGCCTCGGTCACCGTGTCCATCGCCGCCGAGATCAGCGGAATGTTCAGCGGAATGGCTTTGGTCAGGAAGGTGGAGACGTTGACGTCAGCGGGCATGACCTCGCTGGCCCCGGGCTGGAGCAGCACGTCGTCGAAGGTAATGGCTTGCCGGATTTTCATGTGGGGAGCTCCCTTTTTGGCCCAATAAGGGAGTCGCGAGCCTTTGTGAAGTCCCCTCCTGAAAATCCCTGCAATGTGCGAGCTTTTCGCAGAATATGGCCTCAGCTTCGACCGAGGTTTCCTGTCATCTTTCGATCCAGCCAATGTGACCCTGCCGGAATTTCTTCATCCGGTCCGCGATGTCGCGCTGGCCTTGCCGCGCATTCTGCCAACAGGTCGCGTCCGCGCCCATTTCCAATCCCTGCCCGCCTGTCTTGCCGTGCCGATCTGGCAGATCGGAAAAGCCACCGGCCAGCCGCCCCTGTTGCCCCATTCCAGCTACACGCTGGAAAATTGGGGCCGGTTCGACCCTACGGGCCCGATTGATCTTTCCAATATATATTCAATCCAGCATTTCGACGGCGGCCGCGACGAAGCGCAGGCGCACCTTCTTCCGGTGTAATCTAGTCTATGCAGAGCGCCGGTGTCGCGCGTCCATTTTCGACGGTGGCATAGCATCCGAAGGGGCTGTCAGTCGCTTGGCACTTGCCCGTAACAGGCTTGCCGGCTTCTGGCATGTCGTCGCCGAGGCTGAGACGGCACTGGCCAATGCAATCGGCATTATCCGCACACGCCTTTCCGGCGTCTTCGAAGGGCTGAATGCACTGTTCCCACCCCCGCATGCCGTCACGCGCGACGCGACCGCCTGCGGATTCACATGCGGCACGTTCGGCCCCTGTGGCCTTTTCTCCCGCGAACTGGATCTTTTCATAAGGGTCTGCCCCCGACCCATACACGCCGTCGCTGGAATAGACATCCTGCAGATAGGCACAGCCCGACACTACTATACCTGCGAGTATGATGGAAATTATCCTGATCATTGGCCGGGAAACCTTTCAAATCTGGCGATATCGTCTGGAACATGGTGGAAGCTCTGCGCATCCGCAACCTGCATGGCCATTTGGGCCGCACCGAACACGGATGGATCATCCAGTGTGCCGACTTTCAGGATCACCGCCTGCGGCAGAGAGGGGGATCGCGTTGCGATATGCGTTCCGCAGTCGGAGCAAAATTCGCGTAGCGCTCCACGTTCCAGATCTCCCCGGCGATATCCTTTTGGCTTGCCGAGCGTGTAACGGAACTCCGCAGTTGGCATCGCCATGATCGTATTGGCCTGCCCACCCGTGAAGTATTGGCATTCCCGGCAATGGCAACTTGCCTTCATGATCGCATCGCCTCCCGCCTCATACCGGATCGCGCCGCAATAACACCCACCTTTGATGACCATTAACTTTCTCCCTGACTCGCAGATGGATAGTGGAGCGGACACAAATCTAAAGCAATACAAGGTTTTTTTGGAACTTTTGCTCGAGTTTTGCATAGAACTTGCAAGACAAACCATACAACGCAGAAGCAAGTTGTTAACTTATGGCAAGCGCCCACGCTCCTCTACGCCGCATCGTCGGCCTGTCACCGATTTCGGTTGACGACGCGATTGATCGGGCCCTGGTTCAAGCGCGCGATCTCTTTGGGGAACCAGACTGGTTCGAAGTCTCGACCGCCCGTGGCTTCATCAGCAAGGGACAAGTCACCCATTACGAAGTGTCGGTCGAATTGGGCTATGAATCCAAGCCCAGAAAATCCGAAAACGACGCCTATCTGAATTCCGTTCTCTCCAGACGCCCCAACCGCCGCGTACGGAATACAATCGATTGGCGGCTCTGATAGCGCCCTTGAATTAACCCTTGAATCCCTTTGCCACCACGAAAATTTCGGGACTTCCGGCCCGGCTTGATGGCGGTTTGATGTGGCGCACCGTCTTGAAATGCGCCTTCAACGTGTCCAGCACATCCTTCGTCGCGCCACCCTGAAACACTTTCGAACAGAATGTGCCGCCCGGCGCGAGATGTTCAATCGCGAACGCGACCGCCATCTCGACCAAAGCGACGGTGCGCAAATGGTCCGTCTGCTTGTGCCCGGTCGTGTTCGCCGCCATGTCGGACAGGACAAGGTCAACCGGTCCACTCAGCCCTTCCAGCAAGGCCGCAACATCTTCCGGCTCATTCACATCGCCTTCAATGATATGCGCGCCTTCAATCGGCTCGACCGGCAAGAGGTCAATGCCCGCCACTTCCAGCGCGCCCTTCTTCAGCGCGACCTGCATCCACCCGCCGGGCGCACAGCCCAGGTCAACAACGCGCTGACCCTTGCGCAGCAGGTCCAGCTTTTCATTTATCTCAAGTAGTTTGTAGGCCGCGCGGGCCCGATAGCCCTCTTCCTTGGCCTTGCGCACATAGGGATCCTGTAGCTGGCGTTCGATCCAGCGTTTGGAACTTTCATTTTTCGCACGATGCGCCGTGACCTTGCGCTCAGTCATCTGGCGACCGGACGTGTTCTTGCTTTCCTTGCCGGGGCCTTTCCAGCGGCGCTTTCCATCATCCGTCATTGCCGGCCTCCGTTGCCGAATGGGTTTGAGGCGTGTTGCCGCCTTCGCGCCGTTTGCGCCCGCCTCTGCGACGACGCCGCGCGGGCTTCTGGCCATACATCATGCTGAGCAGCAGGCCTTCCCTCAGGCCACGGTCGCCAACCCGCAAACGCCCCGCCGGATAGGCCCGCCAAAGCGCATCCAGAATAGCACAGCCAGCCAGCATCAGTCCTGCGCGCTCTTCACCAATCGTCGGCAGGGCCGCCCGCCCGTCCGGTCCGGCTTCGCGCAGCATGTTCAGCACTTTTTCGCCCGAGGTCCGGCTCATCCACGTCCCGTCCACCTTGTCACGGCGATAGCGGTCGAGCTTCAGATGTACGCCCGCCAAGCAGGTCACTGTGCCGGACGTACCGATCAGGTGCGCCCCTCTCAAACCCATCGCAGAACGGATCGCCTGTGTGCCCTGCCAAGCTTCAATAACTTCTCCGGCATGATCCAGCATTGCCTGATAGGCTTCTGCGTCCGGCAGATGAGCAAAGGCTTCGGTCAGGGTCACGACGCCCAGCGGCAGGCTGGTCCAGTTCTGGATGGGCGCACGCTGGATCAGGCCGTTCAGGCCATTGGCCCGCGCCAGTTCGGCATTCAGCCACGACAATTCCGTCGACCCGCCGCCAATATCCACCACCAGTACCGACGGCGCATCATCGCCAATCAGGTCATGACACCCGATACTGGCAAGGCGCGCCTCTTCCTTCGCGCCAATGATCTTGAAGGTCAGGCCGGTCTCGTCGTGCACCCTCTGGATGAAATCCGGACCATTCTCTGCCTTTCGGCAAGCCTCGGTCGCGATGCAGCGGACCTTGCCGACTCCATGCGTCTTGAGCTTCCCGCGGATCGCATTCAGCGCATCCATCGCGCGTTCTATCGAAGCTTCGGACAGCCGACCGGTTTCGTGCAATCCCTCACCCAAACGGGCAATTTGGGAGTGCGAATCAACCACACGGAAAGTTTTTCCGTGTGGAGTGGCCACCAGAAGGCGGCAATTATTGGTTCCAAGGTCCACGGCCGCATAGAGGTCCGAGGCCCTGGCTGGGCGCGGTCGGCCGCGTTTTCCGCGCCGTACCGCTGATTTTTTTTCAGCCATAGTGTGGCCCAAGTTTTTCAGTTGATGCATGGTGTATCACAGGAGTGGGAAATGACCAGACACGCATCGCTCTTGGGAAAGCTGCTAGGCAGCGTGGGAATCGGTCGCCGTAAGGTTGCCGACGACGCGCTGCTGCTCGACAAACCCCTCGACCGTGACCAGCGCTATAACGACATCACCCCCCTGCTCGCAAAGTTCCAGATCGGCCAGGTTGTGCGCCACCGCCACTTCCCGTTTCGCGGCATCATTTTCGATGTCGACCCCGTCTTCGCCAACACCGATGAATGGTATGAATCCATTCCTGAAGAAGTGCGTCCCTCAAAAGACCAGCCCTTCTATCATTTGTTCGCCGAGAACGAGCGCACACATTACGTCGCCTATGTCTCGGAACAGAACCTGGTGATTGACGATTCCGACACACCGCTCAGCCATCCGGACATCCAGGAATGGTTCAACGAAACCGGAGGCGGGCGCTATGAGCTCAAAAAGGGCGTTGCCAACTGACGCGCTAGTTCGGCAGCCCTTCAGGAGCTTCACCCGTCAGGCAGGCGATCACCGCGTCCCAGTGCGCCAATGCCTCGACGTCACCCTGCGCGGCCACTTCCGCTGCACGCAGCGTGGCAATCACTTCTGCGTCTTCGCCATATTGTTTGAGCAATTGGGCGGCTGTTTGCGCAGCCGGGCTCATTCTGTCTTGGACTGCGCCCGAGCAATCGCCGCCGTGGTCGACTGTCCATCCACCAACGGCACGATATGAACCGTTCCGCCTCGTGCCTGCACTGTGTCAGCGCCAACGATCGTATCGATGGAATAATCCCCGCCCTTGACCAGCAAGTCCGGCTGCAACGCCTCGATCAGCGCGCCGGGTGTGTCTTCCTCGAAAACAACCACCGCATCCACGGCCATCAGGCCCGACAGGACCCGCGCGCGGGAGTCAGCGTCATTGACCGGTCGCGTCGGTCCTTTCAGGCGCGATACGGACGCATCCGAGTTCAGGCCAACCACCAGACGGCCACAGCGCGACTTGGCCTCTTCCAAAACCCGCAAATGCCCCGGATGAAGGATGTCGAAACAGCCATTCGTGAAGCCGACGGTCAGCCCGGAATCCCGCCAGGAAGCGACCTGTGCCCTGGCTGCGTCGAGGGTCAGATAGCTGACGCCGCCATTGCGCAGACCCATCTGCAACGCCGTGATCATCTCATCCGCAGAGACCGTAGCCGTGCCCGCCTTGCCGACGGCAATCCCGGACGCCGTGATCGCCAGGCTGACCGCATCCGCCACCGAGCCGCCGCCTGCCAGGCCCAGCGCCAGCGCCGCAATGCTCGTATCGCCCGCGCCCGACACGTCATACACTTCGCGCGCCTGACCGCTCAGATGCACGGCCGGCTCGCCCTCGATGGCATAGGACATGCCCTTTGCGGCCCGCGTCACGACAATGGATTTCGCCATCAGCAAGGTCTGCGCAGCCGTCAGGGCCTCACCGACATCCTGATCCGTTTCCACCCTCAGCCCCATGGCTGCGGCCAACTCGCTGGCATTCGGCTTGAGCAAGTCCACCGCGCCATAGCGCGTGAAATCGCGGCCTTTCGGATCGGCAATCACCGGAATGCCATATTGGTCTCCAGCCGCCAGCGCGGCTGCAATGACGCCATCCGTCACCGCGCCCTTGGCATAATCGGACAGGATGATCACGCTTGCTTCATTCGCCTCGTCGGCAATGGAGGCAATCAGCTCGGCTTCCGGGCTCGGCCCGATGGGGCTGGTATCTTCCGCGTCCACGCGCAGCAATTGCTGTCCCCCGGCGACAAAGCGCGTCTTCAGCGTGGTTGACCGGTCGCGCATGGCGATCAAATCGGCATGAACGCCCTCAATGTCTCCCAGCAGCGCGGCCAGCTCCCGGCCTTCGCCATCATCCCCGACAACCCCGATAAGCGAGACCGACAAGCCGAGCGAAGCAAGGTTTCGTGCCACATTGCCCGCACCGCCCGGCATCGCCGCTTCGCGGGTGCGCCGCATGATCGGCACAGGCGCTTCGGGGGATATGCGGGTGACGCCGCCATAGATAAACCGGTCCAGCATGACATCGCCAACACAGACAACACGCTTGCCCGCAGCGGCGTGGATGAGACCCGGAAGATGTGTGCCTGACATTTCGGTTACACTCCGCTGGGGCGTATGATTCTTTTGAACATCGAAAGGGTATACCGCCCCAATTGCAGGCGCGGAAGACCAAGGCTCAGCCCCGCATGATCCATTCCGCGAACTCGCGCGTAGAGGCTTTGTAAACTGTTCAACCCTGCCCGGAGGTCTTGTGTCACAATCTGCGCCTGCCATCGTCTGGTTCCGCGAAGACCTGCGCCTTTCCGACAATCCGGCCCTGCATGCCGCCGTCTCGTCCGGCAGGCCCCTCGTCTTGCTCTACATACTGGACGAGCAGACCAAAGGCCTGCGGCCCCTCGGCGGCGCCTCGAAATGGTGGCTGGACAAATCCCTGCGCGCGCTTGCCGCTGATATCAAACAGGCGGGCGCCCAGCTGACCCTTCGCTCCGGGCAATCCGCCGATGTGCTCGACACCGTCATCGAAGAGACCGGCGCAGAGACCATTTTCTGGAATCGCCGCTATGACCAGCCCGAACGCGATCTGGATGCCGCAATCAAGGAAGACCTCACCCAGCGGGGCCTGGATGTCTCCAGCCACAATGCGCGGCTGCTGAACGAGCCGTGGCAGGTCGAGACCAATGCGGGTGGCTACTACAAGGTGTTCACTCCTTACTGGCGCGCGGCCCGCAACAACTTCGTCGCGCGCGACACGTATGGCCGCCACAAAACGCTGAGCGGCCCCAAACACGAAAGCGAATCCCTCGATGATTGGGGCCTCCACCCGTCGAACCCCGACTGGTCTACAGGCTTTGATGACTGGACCCCCGGCGAGGACGGCGCGATTGCCCGCCTGACCGATTTCCTTGATGGGCCAATCAATGGCTACAAGGAAGATCGCAACCGCCCGGACCTCGACATGTCCACGTCCGGTCTCTCCCCACATCTCCGTTTCGGCGAGATCGGACCACTGCAGATATGGCGCGCTGTCCATGCTGGTATGGAAGCCGGCACGATCCCGGAAAAGGATGGTCACACCTTCCTGTCAGAAATTGGCTGGCGGGAATTTTCCCATACACTCCTGTTTTACAATCCGGCGCTCGCCTCCGAAAACTATAATGACTCATTCGAGTTCATGCCGTGGCGAAAAGACAAGAATGCCTTTGACGCCTGGACCAAGGGCCAGACCGGCTATCCGATGGTTGACGCCGGCATGCGCCAGCTCTGGCAGACAGGCTGGATGCACAACCGGGTACGGATGATTGTCGCCTCCTTCCTGACCAAGCACCTTCTCCTGCCCTGGCAGGACGGCGAAGCATGGTTCTGGGACACGCTGGTCGATGCTGACCCGGCCAACAATGCCGCCAGTTGGCAATGGACTGCAGGCTCAGGCGCCGATGCGGCGCCCTATTTCCGGGTCTTCAACCCGATCAGCCAGGGCAGCAAGTTCGACGAGACCGGCGACTATGTGCGGCGCTTCTGCCCGGAACTGAAGGACCTGCCAGACAAGTACCTGCACGCCCCGTGGGAAGCCAGCGAAGAGATTCTGAACAAGTCCGGCATCCAGCTCGGCAAGACCTATCCGAAACCCATAGTCGACCATTCCGGCGCTCGCCAGCGCGCACTCGACGCATATGATACATTGAAAGAAAAGCGAGACGCCGCATGAAACGCATCGCCATTATTGGATCTGGAATATCCGGCCTCGGCGCTGCATGGGCGCTGCGCAATTCCGCACACGTAACACTTTACGAACAATCAGGCCGGGCCGGGGGGCACGCATGCACGCATGCGTTCGACTATGACGGCCACGAAACGAAGGTCGATCTCGGCTTCATCGTTTATAATGCACTCAACTATCCGAACCTGATCGGCTTCTTCGATGCACTTGGTGTCGAAACACAAGCGTCCGACATGAGCTTTGCGGTCTCTGATCCGAAAGGCTGGGAGTGGGCGTCCACACTGAAAGGCATCTTTGCCCAGCGTCGCAATCTCCTGAGCCCGAAATTCCATCGCTTCTGGCGCACCATCCTCCGCTTCAACGACATTGCGCGCGCCGAACTCGCCGATGGCACGATTACGGATACAACTCTGGGCGCATGGCTCGACCGCCATGAGTTCGATACAGATTTCCGCACGAACTATATTCTGCCCATGGGGGCCGCCATCTGGTCCACCTGCGAAGACAAGATGGTCGACTACCCCGCCATGAGCTTCTTCCAGTTCTTCGACAATCACCGCCTCATGCACAAGGAACGCCCGAAATGGCGTACCGTCACCGGTGGCAGTGAAAACTATGTCCGCACTGTTGCGGACGCGCTCGGCGACCGGGTTCGCCTCAACTCGGGCGTCGAGCGCATTTTTCCCTTTGGTGACCATATCGCGGTTGTGACGACCGATGGCCGTCGCGAAATATTCGATGATGTCATTCTCGCCACCCATTCCGACCAGGCCCTGCGCCTGACCGAGGAACATTTCGACGATCAGGCCTTCCTGCTCCGCTCGGTTCGCTATCGGCCAAACCGTATCTATCTCCACCGCGACCCGGCGCTGATGCCATCGCGCAAGGCCGCCTGGGCCAGCTGGAACGTGCTGAAACAGGAAAGCGGCGACATCTGCCTCACCTATTGGATGAACCGGCTGCAGGGCCTGCCCGATGAGCGCCCACTCTTCATCACACTGAACCCCGACACGCCCCCTCGCGACGAGCTGACCTTTCTCGAATATGATTTCGACCATCCGCAGTTCGATGCCGCCGCCGAAGCAGCCGTGCGCAGCCTGAAGCGTATTCAGGGTCAGAACGGTCTCTGGATCGCCGGCGCATGGATGGGCCGCGGCTTTCATGAGGACGGCCTGAAATCCGGCCTCTCAGCCGCCCTTTCCCTTGGCGGATCCGTGCCGTGGACGGCCGAAGGTGTGGACATTGTACAGCCAGCACGCAAACTTCGCCCTGTGGAAGTCGCTGCCGAGGTGTCTATTTGACCAATGCGCATCCCCAGCCCGCACTGAGCCTCTGGAAAGGCCAGACTGTCCATGTGCGCTACCAGCCATTCGAGCGACGCTTTGCGTATGACCTCGTCCTGATTGATCTCGACATCGACCGGTTGGACGAGGCCGCGGCCAGCTCAGCCCTGTTCAGCGTCAACGCGCCCGGCCTGTTCGCCTTCCGCACCGAAGACCACGGCGCCAAGCAGAAAGGCGCGCCGCTACGTCCCTGGGCCGAATCCGAACTTGCCAAGGCAGGCATTACACTGGACGGCGGCGCCATCCGCCTCGTCACCTTCCCGCGCCACCTGTTCTACAAATTTGCGCCCCTCTCGCTCTGGTATGGCTACGGCCCGGACGGCGACCTGCGGGGAATCATTTATGAAGTGAACAACACATTCGGCGAGACCCATTGTTACGTTGCCGCCGTCAATCCGGGCCGCAACGCGCACAGTGCGCCAAAGTCTTTCCACGTATCCCCCTTCTTCGACGTCACCGGAACCTACCGCTTCACCCTGCGTTCGCCGGAAGACAAATTGGGAGTGGTCGTGGAAAGCCTGAGACATGAAAAGCGCCTTCATATGGCAAACATCACCGCCCGGCGGATGCCTGCCACCAGCGCAAACCTGCTGAAGCTCGCAGTCACCAATCCGCTCTCCACGCTCGGCGTGACCCTCGGAATCCACTGGCAGGCCCTCAAAGTGTGGATACGCGGCGCCGCCTATCGCCCAAAGCCCGCCCCTCCGGAAACCGGCACAACAATTGCGTTATCCCAACAAATACGTAATGCTGATAAGCGGAAGGATGCCGCATGACCGAGGTCATCAAAGCCAGCACCCAGACCATTCGGAACCTGAAAGATGTTCCGACAAGCTTTCGTCTGGCCGCCTTCGCGCTGCTCAATACCCAGAAGGGCAGCGTGTCCTTTGTCTTGCCCGGCGACCGCGTGCTCGAATACAGGCATGACGATACCGGCCCTCATGCCACCATCATTGTCCACGATTACAACTTCGTGAAACGCGCCATGGCTGGCGGCGATGTCGGCTTTGCCGAGGCTTACATGGATGGCGAATGGTCAACGCCTGACCTGACCGAAGTGCTGCGCTTCTTCTCTGCCAATTTCGACAATATCGGCAAACTTGCCGTGGGCGGCGCAGTGGTGCGCTGGGTCAACATGGTCCGCCACATCTTCAACCGCAATTCCCGGGAGGGCGCGAAGAAGAACATCATGGCCCATTATGATCTGGGCAATGATTTCTACAGTCTCTGGCTGGACCCTTCGATGACCTATTCCTCAGCCATCTTCGACAGCCCGAACATGAGCCTCGAACAGGGCCAACAGAACAAGTACCGGAACATCTGTGACCGGATCAGTGCCGGGCCCTCGTCGGAAATCCTGGAAATCGGCTGCGGCTGGGGCGGCTTTGCCGAATATGCCGCCAAGCAACGCGGCTCGAAAGTCACGTGCCTGACCATCTCGCCATCCCAGCGTGATTTCGCCATGCAGCGCATGCAGAAACAGGGCCTCAGTGAACGTGTAGAGATCCGCCTCGAAGACTATCGCGACCATCAGGGCCAATATGATGGCGTCGCCTCCATCGAGATGTTCGAAGCGGTCGGGGAATCCTACTGGCCGAGCTATTTCGCGAAAATCTTCGAAAGCCTGAAACAGGGCGGCCGCGCCGCGCTCCAGATCATCACCATCGATGACGAGCTGTTCCCGCGCTACCGCAAGCGCGTCGACTTCATCCAGCGCCACATATTTCCGGGCGGCATGCTGCCCAGCGAGACCGCTCTGAAGGAACAGTTCCACACGGCGGGCCTGCGCCATGACGGCGTCACCTATTTCGGTCAGGACTATGCCCGCACCTGCCGCGAATGGGCGCGCGATTTCAATGCCAACTGGGACACGATCTCGAAACTCGATTTCGACGAACCCTTCCGCCGCATGTGGAATTTCTACCTGTCCTATTGCGATGCCGGCTTCACTGACGGCCGCATCAATGTCGGCCAGTTCCAGGTGTCCAAGCCTTAGAACCACATCCGCCTTTCGGCGCATGCCGATGATACGGGCTCGGTAGTCCCGCAAGCCCCGCAGAATTCTCCAATAAAATCAAAGACCGTTGAAAGACCAATCCGACCGGCACTCCTACCCCGGATGCTCAGCTCATGTCCGAACTGCGCTATTCACCTCCACAGGAAATCCGCTCCGCCGTCTGGCTGATGCTGAATGTCATCAGCCTCGGCGTGATCCAGTTGCGCGAGCGGCTCGGCCTGACGCCGCGTACGCCGCTCCTGCCGCGTCACGCGATTTCGCGCCTGTCGCGCTTCCTGGCCCAGGCCGAACCGGCGCTGCGCCGCTGTCTCTATCTCTGCGCGGCCGAACTGGGTGCGTTGCCTGTATTCCCTCGAGAGACAGCCAGTTCAGGTCCAGCGCGCCCGCGAGAAACCACGCAACACATCGCCCGCGCATCCCAGCCAGCTTTCCGTCTGTTCGAGACCCGCGCTCATCGCCCGGATGCAAAGCCGCCCAGGCCGACATTCAAGACAGGCCCACGCATCCGCTTTCTTGATGCGGGCAACGTCCCAGATATCCATGAATACGATAAACTCCCGAGCGACATCCTGCCCGCCAAACGCCTCATCCGCCGACTGATGGCCCTCGACCATGCGATGGATCATCGCGATCTATATATCGAAAAGATCCGCCGCTGCCTTGGCGAAGCCAGACAACTGATCGCCAAAACCGGCAAGCGCCTATTCCGGCACGGCCCTCTGACGCGCCTGCAATGCGAGACAGCCCAACTGATCGAGGACGAAACCCAGGCGGTGCAGCCGCACTTCAATTCATCCTGAGGCGGATTGTTTTTGGAGACACGCACCCGGCCGGAATCTTCCGCGCCGGATAAAAGTGCTGGTCGCCCCCTCCGCGTCACACCCGATGAGCGCAGCTCATCTGGGTGCCCATCTCGGAACCGGGCCGCTAGTGCATGAGGCAAAACCAGAGATGGGCCCTCAGACCGCTTCGCGGTCGAAGGTGACGGATCTTGACGGAAGGATCCTAAACCAGTCGGCTCTGCTTGACCGCCGCGCCGATGAAGCTTGCAAACAGCGGGTGCGGCTCGAACGGACGGGACTTCAGCTCTGGGTGATACTGCACGCCGATGAACCAGGGGTGCTCCGGAAGCTCGAAAATCTCCGGCAGCTTGCCGTCTGGCGACAGGCCGGAGAATAGCCCGCCGGCCTTTTCCAGCGCCTTGATGTAACCGGCATTGACCTCATAGCGGTGACGGTGGCGTTCGGAGATATCGAGCGTGCCATAGATTTCGGCGACCTTGCTGCCCGGCGTCAGGCGGGCCGGATACGCGCCGAGGCGCATCGTGCCGCCCTTGTCGGTATTGGCGTCGCGCTGGACCTTTTCGTTGCCCTTGGTCCACTCTTCCATCAGGCCGACCAGCGGCGCAGACGTGTCCGGGTCATTCTCGGTCGTGTTCGCGTCCTCGATACCGGCCATGTTGCGGGCCGCCTCGATCACCGACATCTGCATGCCATAGCAAATACCGAAGCACGGCACGTTGCGCTCGCGGGCAAACCGTGCCGCACGCATCTTGCCATGTGCGCCGCGCTCGCCAAAGCCGCCCGGCAGGATGATGCCATGCACGCCTTCCAGAATGTCCAGCGGCCGATGCTCATCATCGAATTCTTCGGAATTGATCAGGCGGATATCGACCTTCACCTTGTTGGCAAGGCCGCCATGCGTCAGCGCCTCGGCAACGGATTTGTAGGCGTCCGGCACATCGGTGTATTTTCCGACGAGGCCGATACAGACATTGCCGTCCGGATGATGCGTCGTGTGCGCAATCTCGCTCCAGCCGGACAGGTCCGGCTCCGGGGCGTCTTCGATGCGGAAATGCGACAGGACTTCCTTGTCGAGCCCCTCGGCATGATAAGCGCCCGGCACATCATAGATATGGCCCACATCGCGCGCTTCGATCACGCTGGACAGGCGCACATTACAGAAGCTGGCAATCTTACCCTTCTCGGTCTCCGGAATCGGCCGGTCACACCGGCAGAGCAGCACGTCAGGCTGAATACCGATCGAGCGCAGCTCCTTCACCGAGTGCTGGGTCGGCTTGGTCTTCATCTCGCCCGCCGCCGGAATATAGGGCAGCAGTGTCAGATGGATGAAGCAGGCGCGCTCCGGCCCGAGTTCCTGGCCGAGCTGACGGATCGCCTCGAAAAATGGCAGGCCCTCAATATCGCCGACCGTGCCGCCGATTTCGCAGAGCACGAATTCCACATCCTCGCCCGGATCGGACAGGACGAAATCCTTGATCTCGTTTGTGACGTGCGGAATCACCTGGATCGTCGCGCCGAGATAATCCCCGCGCCGTTCCTTCTCGATGATGCGGCTATAGATCCGCCCCGTCGTGATATTGTCGGACTGGCGTGCCGAGACGCCGGTGAAGCGCTCATAATGGCCAAGGTCCAGATCGGTCTCTGCGCCGTCATCGGTGACATAGACCTCGCCATGTTGGCGGGGGCTCATCGTGCCGGGATCGACATTGAGATACGGATCGAGCTTGCGCAGACGGACCTTGTAGCCACGCGCCTGAAGCAACGCACCGAGTGCGGCGGAAGCGATACCCTTGCCAAGGGAGGACACCACGCCGCCTGTAATGAAAATATAGCGGATCATGGGATCACCCTGATGCCGTGATTCGGACAAATGGGACGCAGGGAAAACACCTGCGCGGCGCAATTACTGGGGATTACCTGTTTCCGGCTCGGTCTCCGGCACAGGATCAGCCTCGATATCGGCGGGTGGCATGTCTGCCGTAGGATCGATCAGGACACCCGGCTCAGCCGCTTCCGGCGCTGGCGTGGACAGGCCGTCCTGACCCTCCAGCAGTGGCGCGGTTGGATCCAGCAGGTCAACCGGGCCGGTTGCGCCATCTTCGTCAGCGCCAAGTGCGCGCTCGACATTGGTGCGCGTATCCGTGTTGCGATTGGCCAGTGTGGTCAGCGCCAGGCTGGTCACGAAGAAGATACCGGCAAACATGATCGTGGAACGCACCAGGGCGCCGGCAGCGCCACGTCCGGACATGAGCGATCCCGCGCCGCCCCCGCCGCCACCACCAATACCGAGGCCGCCGCCTTCGGATTTCTGGATCAGGACCAGTCCTGTCACGATAAGACAGGCGAGGATGTGGACTACAAGGATGACGTTCTGCATGGCTGGTGCGTTTCCAGTAAAATTCAAGCGGCCCGCATATCCCCATTGGGGACAGACGCCAAGCCTTCGGGTTCAGTCTTTGATTACTTTGCTTGACCGTAAATGGCGAGGAAATCCGCCGCCTTCAAGCTTGCCCCCCCAATTAGACCGCCATTCACATCCTTGACCGCAAGGATTTCAGCCGCATTTCCCGGCTTCATGCTGCCGCCATAGAGCAGCGGAATGAGGTCTGCGGCCTCGGCGCCGAATCGTTCTGCAAGGCGCGTGCGGATCGCGGTATGAACTTCATCAATCTGATCTGGCGTGGCAACTTCGCCCGTACCGATGGCCCAGATTGGCTCATATGCAATCACAATCTGTTCAGCCGCGGCCCCGTCCGGAATCGAGCCTGCGATCTGGCTGGCCACGAATTCCAGCGTCTCACCCGCCTTGCGCTGGTCGAGGCTTTCGCCAATGCAAATGATCGGCGTCAGACTCGCGCGCAGGGCGGCTGCGGCTTGTGCGGCCACGATTTCATTGCTCTCCGCATGGTCTGTCCGGCGCTCTGAATGGCCAACAATGACATGGGTTGCGCCCGCGTCTGCCAGCATTTCTGCCGACACATCACCAGTATGCGCGCCGCTTTCGGCCGCATGGCAGGTTTCGCCACCGACCCGCAGCGCTGAGCCGTGCGCGGCCTCTGCCGCAAGGGTCAGAAGGGTTGCCGGTACGCACAACAGCGCCTCGACCCCGGCCTTGCCTTGACCCACGCCTGCAGCCGCATCTCGGATTTCCCCAAGGCTGGACTTGAGGCCGTTCATCTTCCAATTCCCGGCGATAAGTGTTCTGGTCATAAGCTATCCCTATCTTGAAAGACCTAACGGGGTCGCCTAGCAAGCACTGGACCACCGCTCAACCTGCCAGAAAGACGCTGCCGATATGCTAGCCTTGATGAAAAGCCTGATGAATTCCTTCGTCGGGAAGATTATTGTCATGATCATCATTGCGGGGATGGCGTTCTGGGGTGTTGACCAGATGTTCGCTCAGCTGCGGGGCGGAATCGGCTCCAACATGGCCGCCGCGGGCAGCCGGGGCTTTGATGCCGTCACCTTCGATCGCCGCGTTGAGAGCGTCATCCGGAACATCAATGCGGACTCCGAAGAGCCCGTTACCAAGCCGGAATTGCTGGAACAGGGTGTCATCGACCAGGTCTTCCAGCTCGAAGCCGCCAAGCTCACCTTGCTCGGCTATGCCGACTCCATCGGCGTCCATCCCTCCACCGATGCCGTTGTGGAAGAACTGAAGAACATCGACGCCTTCAAGAACCCGCTGACCGGCGCGCTCGACCTCGATACCTATCGCGATGTCCTCTATCGCAGCCGCATCACCCAGGCTGACTATGAACAGCAATTGTCTGACGATCTGACGATGAAAGCGCTGCGCGACGCAGCCGGCGCCGCGATCTTTCCGCCGAAAACGCTTTCCGGATTGCAAGCGCGCTATATTGGCGAAGCGCGCAATGTCGGCTGGTTCATTCTCGACACGAGCAGCCTGCCAGAGCCTGACGCGCCCACGGAAGACGAAATCCGCGCCTATTATGATGAAAACCTCGAAGCGCTGAAACAGCCTGAGCGTCGGATGATTGATGTGCTGCGCATGTCTGCCGAAGACTTCCTGTCAGAGGTCACCGTGACTGATCAGGAAGTGGCCACCGTCTATGAAGCCAGCAAGTCGGAGCGGTACTCAGAGCCTGACACCCGCACCTATGTCGAGCTCATGTTCTCCAGCCGCGAAGCAGCCCGCACGGCCTTTGGCCTGCTCGCCGCAGGCGCAGACCCGGCAAGCGTAGAAGGCGTCGCCTCGCGCGAAACCCGCACCGGCCGCCGTGAAAGCGTGTCCGATCCTCTGCTCGCAGAAGCCATGTTCGGGGCCGGCAAGCAAAGCGGCGCCCTGTTTGGCCCGGCCGAGCGCGGCGACCAATGGCTCGTGGCGCGGCTCGTCTCGGTCCAGCCCGGCGCAGTCTTTCCCCTGGAACAGGTTGAAGGCGAGATCCGCGACCAACTCTCCCGCGAACGCGCAGCCGTCCTCCTGTTTGAGAAAATGGAAGCGCTGGATCGCGCAATTGGCGCTGGCTACCCGATCGGTCAGATCGCCGAGGAAGTCGGCGTGCCGCTCATCACATTCGCGCCCGTTGACCAGTCTGGCCGCACCCGTGAAGGCGTGGCGCTCATGGGCCTGATCAGCGCCGGAGAAGCTTTCCAGCAGGCGTTCGAAATCCCGGTCGGTGAAACCAGCAACCGCATCGATATTGGCGAAGCGACCTATCTCACATCCCCCCGCAAAGTACTTGAAAGCTACACGCCGGAATTTGAGGAATTGCGTGAGGATGTGCGCACCGGTCTTGTTCGCCAGCGTGAAGCCAACGGCGTACAGGCCGCGCTGGATGATCTGACCGACCGGATCAAGTCTGGCGAGAGCACACTGGAAGCTGAAGCGCGCGCTGCCAACGAAGTGGTCGAAACACCCCTCGCGCCGATCACACGGCGCACGGCTGCCGATTCCGGCCTGCCAAATGCGGCAGTCACTTCCGTCTTCAGCGGCAAGGAAGGCGATGTCTTCACCTTCCCGAGCCGGACGGGTGATGCAGTCATGGTGATGCAGATCACCGACATCACACCACCGAGCGAGGCGGACATGTCGGAACTGGCCCCATTGGCCAATTCCAGCCTGCTGACCTCTCTGCAGACCGATCTTGATCAGGCGATGGAAGCCGAGATCGCGGCCACCATGAAGCTACGCACCAATCAGGGCACGCTCAGAGCCTACAAGGCCACTATCACGTCAGACCAATGAGCAATGCCAGACTGATTGTCCGTCGGCGAATCGGGGACATAGAAACCCCGGTTGCCGCCATGCTGAAGCTGGGCGCGGAAACGCCCGGCAGCTTCCTGTTCGAGTCGATTGCAGGTGGCGAACGCCTCGGGCGATATTCCTTCATCGGGCTTGAACCTGACCGCTGGTTTCGCATTCTCAATGGCAAAGCCGAGACGGCCAGCGATGCTGACTTCTCGGACGCCAAGACGCTTGATGCCGAGCCTGTTGCGGCCCTGAAAGCCTTTGCCCGCGATGCCCGCGCCAGCGCCGACGAAGACCTGCCACCTATGGCCTCAGGGGCCTTTGGCTATGTCGGCTATGACATGATCCAATATGTCGAGCCGGTGGAGATTACAAAGCCGGACATGCTGAACGTGCCGGAAGCCCTTCTGGTCATCCCGCGCGTGGTCATCGTGTTCGATCACATCTATCAGGAAATCCTGCTGATCGGCCGCGTCGAAGCCGACAACGAATCCGAGATCAACGCCCTGCTGGATGATGTCGAGGCACGGCTGGAACGCCTGCCCCAGATGCCACCCAAGGATCAGGCGCCCGCACCAGTGGAGCTTCAGTCCAATACGTCCAAGGCGCGCTATTTCGAGATTGTCGAAGCGTGCAAGGACTATATCCGCGCCGGGGACATCTTCCAGGTCGTACCAAGCCAACGTTTCTCCACACCCTTCCCGCGCCAATCGATCAGCTATTACCGCGCGCTTCGCCGCCTGAACCCGTCGGCCTTCATGTTCCACATGAATCTCGGCGCGGTCAGCCTGGTCGGCTCC